>Ga0123355_10012974_pt1 | contig 12940 bp, 8 predicted proteins | sample TergutEmb28metaG_3_FD_89872 | JGI IMG/M metagenome (GOLD analysis project Ga0123355, IMG submission 89872) | Embiratermes neotenicus P1 segment gut microbial communities from Petit-Saut dam, French Guiana - Emb289 P1 | ecosystem: Host-associated > Arthropoda: Insects > Digestive system > Gut ... | reverse complement strand
GAAAGAATACCAACAAGATGCAACAATATAAATGATTTATTGTCAATTCCAGATGTTGATTATTGACTACTGTCTCGACATGTTTCGGGCATCTTTATGCCCATCATCAGGAGAAAAGACCACATGTTACTGCATATGGGTTTTAGCTGGTAGTGTTGGATGTGGCTGGTTGCGGTACTGTGGTGCTATGTTGTAGGGTGTGAGCGAGCTGCAACCTTCACAGTGCATAAAGATACCCAAAACATGTCGAGACAGTAGTCAATAATCAACATCTGGAATTGACAATAAATCATTTATATTGTTGCATCTTGTTGGTATTCTTTCTTCACACTTTGCTCACAATGCACGGTCACAGGAACATAAAGCTTGATTAATTGGTATATGGGTATGTCTAGATGTCAAACAATGAACTTCTCACAGCATTTGTCAATGCTCTGAATGGAAAGGATGGAGCTGGTAGTCACCTTGTTTCAGTGCCCCCAGGACCCCACCTGTCTGATGCACTTATCTCATCGCCTGTTATCCAGGTATGTTTGAAGCACGTTTCTTTTCTTTACAATTTTGGTGTGATAAAAAATTTTTTAGACTTTTTTTTTAAACCTAGTCCTCTGCCCTTCCATTTGAATATACTGTATCGTGATGTTATCTGTGTGGTAAATTTAAATATTATTTATTACATTATATTTCATTTTCTATTGCATCTTATTATATTAGGTCCTGCAAGAGATTGATACACTAAGTGACTGTTGCCATTGAAGTAGAGTGAGCTTACATGGCAAGTCCAGCAGTTCACCTGCTGACAGAATTGGTCATGGAAGTCCTCTGTGTGTTGCAGCTTTTTTGACTGAATAGTTCCTCTTATCTGTGCCCCCTAATTACTGACTTTAACTTTCTAAACAGGAGGTAGTCATGCTTGACTACATCTGGGAACTAGGAAGTATACAATGCTAGGCACAGTTCCTGGTCAGAAATTCGTGAATTTTTTTGTTTCTTACAGTGTAGCATGTTCACATTACTCTTCTGGGGAGTATGAAATTATTTTCCATATTGCTGTGCTAAATATTCTTCATGTGTGTGAGGTGGTGTAGCAACTCACTACGGGCTGGATGGTCCAGGGATTGAATCCTAGTTGAGGCAAGATTTTCTGTGCCTGTCCACACCAGCCCTGGTGCCCACCCAGCCTCCGATACAATGGGTACCAGGTCTCTTTCCCGGAAGTAAATTGGCGAGGGCATGACATTGACCACCCACCCCCACCTAGCACCAAGATTTGAGAAAAGTAGAGCTATAACTTTGCTCCCCCTTTGGGCCCCCATGGCCTGTCTAGAGTGAACTTTACCTTTACTTCTAAATATTCATCATGCTGAAGAATGTTCTGTGTCTTCTCCCATATACTAGTATTTTAGCAATCAGTACATACCAGATTTAATCTTCATGTGACATAGGTTTGATATGGGACCAGTAGAAAATAAAATAAAATTCATGATACAGCTTGTATAACAAATTGCAATACCAAAGTAGATGGACATGTTTCTATAAATTTGTTGATGAAATGTGTGTTAACTTCATAAAAAGAGTGCATAATATTTGAATTTTACAGACTGAAAATGAGATAGCATATTTCAAGATAGGTATATAAAACAACTGTTTTTATAAGTCTGAATACAATTTAGCACCTTGTCCGGCACTCACTGGGTGAATGCAAAACTGATAGTGCTCATGCCCATTGATGCTCACTTCTACATTGTGCTAGACTATCACGTTACAAGGCATGGGCAAGTAATTAAGCATATTCAGAGAGACTGACAGATCCTTATAGTAGCTGATAAACAAAGGTTTTTGTTGAAAGAAGAAATGAGACAAGAATACTTAGTATATGTAGTATCTATAATATGGTTTAGTGAGTAATACATTAACAAAACTCATTGAATGGAATGGCAGGTTGAGGAAGTACCACATGAAGAAGTGTACACATGTATCAGTGTTTCACTGCATGAGGCTGTATTTTGTACTAATGCAGTTGTGTAACTGTAGATAACTTGCAGTTCAATATTGCTGCCTTAGTCCAGTATTGATAATTTCAAATGTACTGATTACTTGCATGGGTTTGTTGTAAACTGAACATGATGCTTTTAATGTGGTGTGTATGTATTCATCTTATATGTATAACATAATGGTATTATCATGGAATTTTTTTATAGGGTGAAGATGGCATGGGAGGAGCTGGGCTTGGTGGGTCAGGATTTGAATTTGGAGTTGATCCAAATGAAGATCCAGAACTTGCACTGGTAAGTTTGGAGCTACATTTAATGTTTGTTCAGATAATACATGTACCAAGCAACATGCTACGGCTGTAGAAGTCCAGATATTTATTTAAGAAGTGTCTTTTTGTGTGTTATGAACTGTGCTATTTGATTGTGTATAATCTTTTTAACTAAAACAGTGTTTTTCACTATTACAAATCCATCATTCTACGTAGAGGTACACTCAGTCGAACAAAAATCCATCGGCCTGATATTTCATATGTCCCGCTCAGGCAGTGACGTGCGGTACAGTTGCCATCATAATTCCAGTCGTTTTACTTTCCCCATATTTGTGCATTCGTGACGTTTCTCTGTCTTCCATTCATTACAATCAATCACACCACGTATATATTAACTGAAGACAACAATACATTTGCTTAATTTCAAATTAAAACATTAATTAAACTACATTAACTTTCCCAGGTGCAAGGCTAACTAGCTGTGCTGCTGGGGATGGATGAGTTGATTGGACCGTTCCGTTCTTATAGTCAGCAGGCGTAACCCAGGCAGTTTAACGCGTGCTAGCAGTAACCTTCGGAAACGAACTATGTTGGTTTGGAGTCCCACTATTGGCATATTTCTTTATGTAGCCCAGACAGTTGAACGTGTGCTAGCTGTAGCCTTTGGAAACAAACTATGTTGGTTCGAGTCCCACTATTGGAATATTTCTTTATGTAGCCCAGGCAGTTGAAAGTGTGCTAGCAGTAGCCTTGGGAAACAAACTATGTTGGTTCAAGTCCCACTATTGGCATATTTCTTTATGTAGCCCAGGCAGTTCAGCGCATGCTAGCAGTAGCCTTCTGAAATGAACTATTTTGGTTCGAGTCCCACTATCGGCATATTTCTTTATGTAGCCAAGGCAGTTGAACGCGTGGTAGCAGTAGCCTTGGGAAACCAACTATGTTGGTTCGAGTCCCACTATCAGCATATTTCTTTATGTAGCCCAGGCAACTGAATGCGTGCTAGCAGTAGCCTTCAAAAACAAACTATGTTCGTTCAAATCCCACTATTGGCATATTTCTTTATGTAGCCCAGACAGTTGAAAGCATGCTAGCAATAGCCTTGGGAAACAAACTACGTTGGTTTGAGTCCCACTATCGGCATATTTTTTTATGTAGCCCAGACAGTTGAACGTGTGCTAGCAATTGCCTTCGGAAACAAACAATGTTGGTTCGAATCCCAATATCGGCATATTTCTTTATGTAGCCCAGACAGTTGAAAGCATGCTAGCAGTAGCCTTGGGAAACAAACTATGTTGGTTTGAGTCCCACTATTGGCATATTTCTTTATGTATCTATACGACTGAAAACATTTACTGATGGGAATTGTTGAACGTGCGAGTATGATGGGTGTGCTTGGGACCCAGAGTGGTTTTGCTCTCGCCTTGTTTCAGGGGTTGGCTGGGGGAGTAAACTATTGTTGGAAAATGTGCAGCTCCAATTTCAGCTTTCGAAACAAGTTCATAATTTTTCTTTTGTGTGGCCTTTTAGTAGACAATAACACATTTTAAAAATTGTGCATATTTAAAAGTCTAACTGGCTACAGATGATGGTGAATATGAAAACCGAAATTTTAATGTTTTACTAGTAATTAAATCAAAGGCAATGAAGAACTGCACTCATTAAATTAAGTAATGGTAATTCACAATTTTAGAACCGTGGACAAAACAGGATATCTGCTGCTGGGATTGGTTGAAAAAGGAGGGTAGGGTATTACCAAAAGCTGAAAACTGACCTGGCTGTCACAATACAGTCATTAACCCTGAGTTGAGTGTAGGCCGTGTGCCTCTACAAGACGAATACTATCATAAAACTGAAAGTGAAAGCAAATGATGGGCGGGATTTAGTTTACAGGCCTCAGGGAGAGCGTTACAACCCGCAGTATACCAGCAAACGCAGTGGTTGTGTGTCTATCCACTGTTGGGTCTAAATCTCCCAAGAAGGGGCTGGAGTTTTCCAATGTATAGAGGGTCACCTGGACAGCCTGCATTATCAGCACATTTTGCAGAATGTAATGGTGCCCTCTGTCTGGATACTTTATCCCGATGGTATAATCCATTTACAGCAAGACCACTTCTCCATTCATGATTCTCGTGTGGTTCAATAATGGCAATCGCAGCAGGCCGACATCGAACTTCTTGACTGGCCACCGCAAACGCCTGATATGAACCCCATTGAGAAAACGTGGACTGAGGTGAAAAGGACAGTGCAGGAAACGTGACCTGTCCTCCCTCCCAGAAATAGCGATGAGCTAATGGGCCCTCGTGTCAGGCACATGGGATGAAATTGCTTCGTCTATGCGTTACATTCGATCAATGATTGAGTCCATGACACGACGAATGAAATCAGCGGTCGAAGCAGAAGGGTTCTGGACTTCTTATTAAAGAGGTCAATTTCTGAAAACAGCCCTTTTAAGGGCTAAAGTATTAATTTTCATTTTCTGTGCATAGGTGCGATACTTTGCCGGTCCAAGTGGCCGGGCATTCTATGGCCCGTCGCCTGCTGAAATTGTGGGTTCAAATCCCAATGGTTGTCTGTCTTTTGTGAGTGTTGTGTGTTCCGAAGGCTACTGCCAGCACGCGTTCAACTGCTTAGGCTACATAGAGAAATATGCCGATAATGGGACTCGAACCAACATAGTTTGTTTCCCAAGGCTACTGCTAACATGCGCTGAACTGCCTGGGCTACATAAAGAAATATGCCGATAGCGGGACTCGAACCAACGTAGTTTGTTTCCCAAGTCTGCTGCTAACATGTGTTCAACTGTCTGGGCTACATAAAGAAATATGCTGATAGTGGGACTTGAACCAACTTAGTTTGTTTCCGAAGGCTACTGCTAGCACGCATTGAACTGCCTGGGCTACACCTGCTGACAATAAGAACAAAGGGTCCGGTTGACTCATCCATCCTTAGCAGCAAAGCTAGCTAGCTAGCCTCACGCCTGGGAAAGTTAATGTAGTTTAATTAATGTTTTAATTGGAACTTAAGCAAATGTATTGTGTTTTGTTAATATATACGCGATGTGATTGATTGTAATGAATTGAAGACAGAGAAACGCCACGAATGCACAAATATGGGGAAAGTAAAATGACTCAAATTATGATGGCAACTGTATCGCACGTAACTTCCAGTTCGGGACTTAGAAAATTTCAGGCCGATGGATTTTTGTTTGACTGAGTGTACATAAATTTAAAGGACCTACAAATATACTTTCCACAGGGGAAAGTCAGTCCTTTAGCATGTGATAGTATCACACAAATTAGAGTGGTTTCAAATGTATAATCAGCCTGAATTTGAAAGTTATTGATGAGAGGCATTATTGTTAAAATTGCAGTGTTCTCTGTAAAACATTATCTTTCTGGATGGATACCTTTTTAGATTGTATATCTGTGAGATTGGACATGAATTAAAGTGTATACTGTCTCATCCATTTTCCCAACTGTATGTCACGTGACAAAAACTTAATGCTCATTGCATAAGTTATATGGTATATGTTGTATTCCAGAACTGCAATGTCCTGGCCACACCCAAATCTCACTCAGTAATACATGTGATTTTCAGTTGATGTTTTCACTGTGTCTTGTAAGAAGGACTACTCACGAGGCTTTGCCATGTGTGAGGTAGAACTGCACAGCATGTTGGTGGCCTGATGAAAGTAGAATTTGACCATGACTATAGCAAGATGGAAGAAAGTCAGATGGTGGTGATGGCAATTGAAGCTTCCAACTCCATGCTTACTGGTGTATTCATGTTGAACCCCCTGTGGCCTGTGTCAGGCAACCCACATCACTTATTGCTGGTAGATATTAGCGTGTGGTTATAACTACCTGACCTCATGTGAACAGACTTGCTGGATGATCAGAGGGGAAGGGGAGCAGCTTGAGGGAGTTGTGGGGGGGCCGTAGAACTTCTCTTTAGAGCCTCAGAAGAGTTTCCTTATTAATATTAGCAGTTGCAATATTAAGTTTGCATTTTCCTATGAGCTGTTGTCATCCTGGCAGGGACAATAATTTGTCTCTTCTCCGAAACATCCATACTGGCTCTGAAGCCTACCCAGCCTCCTATTCAGTGGGTACTGGGGTTCTTCCTTAGGATTAAAGCGGCCAGGGTATGAAATAAACCAGCAACCTGCTGCTAGTTCTGACGTCAATAGTGCATCGAGCCATAAATAGGCTCATATAATGTGAGTACTTCCTGTGCCTGTAAATGACCAATTGTGTGCTAGCTTTGTAATAAACGTGTGTTCTTTCATAAATTTTACCTTCCTGTGTTTTAGGCCCTTCGGGTGTCAATGGAGGAGCAGAGACAGAGGCAGGAAGAAGAAGCAAGACGTGCTCAAGTGGCATCTGCTGCAGATGGAAGCACCCCTGCACCAACTCCCATCAAGGAAGGTATGAGACCTACCTGATAAGCCTAAAAAGGTGTTATGTTGGTGAACTGAAGAATTGTGGTTAGGAAAATGTACACAGATAAGCTGCAAAGTGGATAATCAGGAATATACTGTGTGTCATGATTTTTTTACAAATTTTCATTACTTTTTTTCGGTCCAGTGATAGAATGGAACTATTTTTTCTGTTTCACATCTGCAGCATCTGTCGTTGGAACAGGAATTTAGTCTTTAATTTTTTGTAGCTCCAAATGAAGAAGCCATGCTGGAACGTGCGTTGGCAATGTCTCTTGAGGGAGGGGAGGAGAAGCAGAGCACACCAGCTGTTCCTGATTTTGCTCACATGACTGAGGAGGAACAGATTGCGTTTGCTATGCAAATGTCCATGCAAGATGCTCGTAAGTTTATGTTTTACTTTGATCTAATACACAGGACATCTGTTTGAATAAAGTTGGTGAATGTTGTGCCTTCCTTAGAGTTTATAGAATGTACTGATGTTGCATGTTCAGCACCATGCAGAATATTTAGAACGTACCTAATGGTTTGTAATTAAATTAGGAAGGTTGATGCAGTTTGTATATTTAAATTGAGAAGTGTGGTATTATTTTGGCATAGTAGCACTTCTGAAAGATTGTAGGGAGCCAGAATTGTATATAGAAAGTTGAGAAACCAGTAAACCCACCAATAATCAGTGCATTCTAAATCTCTAATGAAACACAGCAATAATTAATTTGGTGTTCAGAAGAGACTGCCACTGGTGTCCCAGTTGAACCAGCTGGATCCAGCAAACACCATCATGTGCCGTTTAATGTTTATGTAAGACCCATTTTATCCTGTTTGTGAGTGGATGTTATGTTTAAAGTTAAAGATTTCCTTGTCTTAAATTTAAAATTATCTGTTTTATGGTGTGCGTAAATTTCAGTTGTAGTAGTAGTAGTGTTGCTAGTGACATCTGTTGCAAATGTAGTGAAGTTGGTGACAAGGTGCAAAAGTAGTGGTATATTTGGAACGTTGTCTAAGTCATCAGGGTGTGCTTTGTGGATGTATTTTTTGTAAAGAATTGTGTTCCTCCTGTTTATATATTTTGTGTCCCCCTCTCCCCTTCAGGTGTACTGACTATAAAACTGGCATGCATTCTCAAAATTTCCCCCCCTGCATTTCTAATGTCTTGTATACCTAGTCTTGGAATGAGGCTGTAATGATGTACACTGGAGTTACCTGCTCATTATCGGGCTTTTTCTGGCAGTAGTTATCTTTGACGTTCATAATATGATGGAGCTGGTTAATGACAGTATTTTAACCCTTTAAATGCCAAGTTAAATCCCATATGCGATCTGCTGGCATTATTAGAAGCTCACCAGATTCTCCACTTTAGCAGGATAAGGTTTAACCTTTTGGCGCTGGAATTATTTTTTTAAATTTTAGCACACACTGTATATAAATGTGAATAAAACAGGAACCAAATACGTTAGAATTATGAAACAAACTGCATTTTGAAGGAAAAAAAATAGACAGTATATACCATGTTTAAAATATTCAGTACCTGTATTTGTTGAATAAATATATAAAATGCAACGTTTAGAGGTTAGTGGTGCAGTACAACCACTATAAGGGTCTTTAGGCGTCAAAGGGTTAATTGAAGTGAGATTGCCATAAAAGTTAGAAATAATCATGTAAACCAGATTCGTGCACATGAACAACTTGTGTTGTAGTGATTTTTAAACAGAATTGTAGTGATACAAGTTTTCAGTTGCTGGTAAGTAGTGGTATAAAACTTTGTTTTTTTATGGTGTTTATCTGACTGGCTGAATATTAAATATGACAGTAAAATTATTTACCTTATGATGGTTGAGAAAATTTCTGAGAAGAACCTTGGATCCGAGAGAGAAGACTGGAGAAACTTGGATGATTCGGACTTTATACTTCAGGCTGTTCATCAGATATTATTAGGGTGACGAAATAAAGGAAGATGAGCTTGGTGGGGGTGTGTAGTGTGCTTGAGGGAGATGCAAAATTAATATGAAATATTAAATGTAGGTCCTGACTGGTAGAGACCACTTGGGGAGACCTTGGCTAGATGTAAAGGCTGTGTTAAAATGGATATTCGGAAAATGGCATTTTAGAATATCAAGAATTCATCTGCCCCAGGATAGGATCCAGGGATTGTGTGAACATTGTGGTGAATGTTGGTTGTAGAAAATATGGAATTTCGTGACTCACTGGGTGACTGTTAGATTTTTATTAATACTCACAGCACAGAGTTAAGTTCCGTTTAGATGAATATTGTGATTTGAAGAATACTGTCTTCTGGGATGTGATGCTGTGTAGTCTGATAGAAATTAACCTGGTGTTTAGATGGACCTCCTGCCCACAACTTCACAGCACAAGAGTAATTCTGCTCCTCCGCTACACTTGTAACCTGACGATGAGGACAGTAGGTTCCTCTGAAATATTGGTAATTTTTATCATACTTGTACTATACAGTGTCCAGTTCCAGAAGAAAATAGTGTTTAGGCCATTATTTTGGAAATATATATCTTGTACTATATGATTTAAATGTAATAAACTGGTTCTGATATGAACTAATTCCTTTAACAGAGGATCAGGCTGGAGGAAAAGATGATAGTAAGGAAGTTAAAAAAGATAAGGAGATGCCAATGGATGTAGAAGGAGAAGACGATTATTCTGAAGTGATGAACGATCCTGACTTCCTGCAGAGTGTGTTGGAGAATCTACCTGGTGTAGATCCTCAGAGCGAAGCCATCCGTCAAGCTGTAGGCAGTTTATCAAAAGACAAGAAAGATCGTAAAGATGAAGACAAACATAAGAGCAGCAAGAAATGATAGGTACATAATAAACATGTTCCTCTTGTGTGATGTTTTCATAATTTATTCAATCATCGCTGCAGATAACCAAACTTATTTTGCAGATTTTCTGTACTGTGTACATGTTTTTGATTGCAAGCATTTGTTGTCTCCTATTATGATCAGTTGGATGAAAATGTTTAGTTTGTCCATTCCCACTCTCTTTTTAGCTCTGAAATATTAAGTTGTAGGATTAATAAGGGAAGTGATGATTTAGTTTATGAACCATCTTCTAAGGCTTCTTTCATGTAATGTACAGAAGTCATACGCTTTTGTTCTGCATATTTTCCTTACAGTGGCTTTTGAAAAAATAAAATAATAATGAAAATTTCAACATTTTGTGCATGCTTGAGAGAGTATTTTGAGAAATGTATGTTACTTTCATCGTATTTGACAAATAAAGTGGTAAAGAATCCAGCACTTTGTGCGTGCTTCAGAAATAATATTTGTGTTTACCTGTAAGTATGGCTACCATTAACATTAACCGAATGGGGCTCATTTTCAAGAAACGTGACATGATAAACTTACGCCAAACTTCGTGAAACCATATTGATTTAGATTCGCCTTTGTTCATTCGTAAGACCCTAATTTTAATAGCCTGAATAAATTCGTACATATACATGTTTTGAGTTCTTTAACAGATTGTGATGAAAGTTGTGAAGCATTGATTCTTTTATCCAGATATTACCATGTTTGTTTTAATTTACTTTAATTGATTTTATTATCAGCTTTACATATGGGCTTAAATACATTTTTCACCCTTTGAAAACTACCATTTTCTGGGATATGATCTTCTGTCACTTAGATGGAACCAGTGTATTCTTCTGGAATGTCAGTACATTTCCACCAGTCTACGTGGTGGCATATCCCAGAGGACGATATTCTCCATTGTCACTGCTGTGAGAATCTTGGGTCTCATTTTTAGGCTTGCCTCTATATATATTCATTGGAGAGAAAGTTCTGGATAAGAGTTGTAAGTATCCATAGAATGCACACACGTTCATACTATGTAATTTTCATCTGTAGTTTTGGGAGAAATATTATTAAATGCCTGCCATCCAAAAACATAATCAAAGCCCATAATGTTCCATAATTTCAAAATTTTTGCAGCCCAGAAAACTTCAAATGTAATTTTATGCATAATTTAACCATCTTGCTTACTGTTACATGTATGTAAAACTGTAACAACAAATGCAGTTTTTTGACAGCAAATTATCATGTAGTTGCTAATATCTTTTGGTGATATGTGCCAATTTTTCAGACATTGATATGCTGTGTAAGGCAAAGACCTTCTTGTCAGAGGCAGCAAATGGATTAAACTTTTTTATTACCACTACATGAACAGTATCAGATACAGCCTGGAATTTTCACATTGTCACTGTACCTATAAAAATGTTCATTCTCCATAAAAGTGTACTACATTTCATATGTCAAGTTGTCACATTTCATTACATGAAAACTTACTTACATACTTGCTTGCTTGCTTACTTACTCCATGCAGCAGAGTCCTTCTTGAGAAGCTAATCAGTTTTCATCGAGTCAAATTCACCACATTTTATGGAACCCGAAGGTTCATTACCATATTCACAAGTGCCCACCACCTGTCCCTATCGTGAGCCAGCTCGATCCAGTCCGTACCCCCACATCCCACTTCCCGAAGATTATAACTGAATACATTGGTCCTTGTGAGCGAGGATGGAGGTGGTTTGTAGGGGTGAGAGGTTTACAGCGGTCGGCACCCCCTGTCAAAGGGAACTTGGGATTTTGGGGTCATGAAGGTCATAAAAAGGGAGAAAAGCCATTGCGCTAGCTGTGGGAAGGGAATGCAGAGAACACTGGATTGGCAAAAGCATTTGAGGTCCTGCACTCCAACCGCTGGTAGTACCAGTAGAGACAAGATAGCTACCTAATCAATGTGCCTGTAATAAACTGTTGACTGATAGTGTTTTGATACTGTTTATCAAATATATATGGTTAATAATTATTTGACCATTTAAGTGACATTATTCCTCAGCCTGTTCAGTTTACCAATATAAATTCATGTACAGTAACAGCAGTACAATCGCCACATAACACGACGTCATTATAACCATTGGAAAGAATGACTATAATTATAATGTTCAAAATTACTTTCTGAAATGTAGGAATATATATGTTTGTGTACGAGAGAGGTCTGTAGAGTCTGGTAGTGATACAGAAGGTCACTGTGGTAGCAAAGGGAAGGGCAGTTACAAAAGCAGAGAGTAAGATAGAGTAATGTGTGGAGTAGGATAGAAAGATAGCTGGAGAGAGAGAAAAGCAGAAGTTAGCATATGATAGAAGATGCAGAAAATTGTAGGGTTTGACACTTTTTCGAGATCTAAATCAAATGAGGGTGGATACTGTGTTAGTTGCAGTAGCACATTAAAATTGTGGGGTTTACATATGTTATGTTAAAATATATCATGTCAGTCATTAGGAACCACTGGGAAGATAGAATATAAAATTTTAAAGTTTTTGGCTTATTAAGAGACTGCTAAATTTACATGTGACCAATCATACTAGTTAGGAAAATTAGAGTAGGGGTGTTTTGAAACAAGGAAACCAACTTTGCGTGTTGTGGCAAACGACACACAAGTTCTTCGATTGTCGTAGAAGGACACACGTGTTTGCAGTGCTCCTAATTTAGGCCAGATTAACACACTAAATAACATAACTAGAAATTTATAAGTGTTTCTACAGGGGTACGGTATTAAAATACATAATCTTAAATTGGACATAATCGGTATTACCAAGTTTTGGACTGTATAAATTTTATTATTTCATAAAGGTCAATGTGCAGTGAGTATGCTGAATGAGAAAGTGATCCATGCTACGTTTATCATATGTAATCAGAACTTGTATCAAATTAGCAACCATTTACTAAAATAAAATCACACAAAAGATACTCCAGATTACCAATTAAAGATAAATTGTATTAATAGTTATTCTTTACTAAGTTCACAACACTCAAACCGCGTTCGTACCTGAAAACTAAGTCTCATGCAATACGACTGAGTGAGAAAGGTGAGCCAGACAGATAATATTCCTTGAGAAAAGCCTTGCTCTCCGCTGTACGGACTAGCCACGTAATCCTGTTACTACCCATGTACCATCTTCAGAGTAAAAGAGCGTAATCTAAAGAAACTGCGCCGAAAAAGAAATTTTTGATCAGTTATAAGTGGTGCCCAATGACATGGGCCTCAAACAAGTGTGAGTGCGCCTAACATCTAGAGTACTCCACCAAAAAGCTACAGCAACCAATCGGAAAACCAGAGCAACCCTCACAAGATTTACAGTGACCCCATCCAGGAGCCACAGCAATGCAAGAGCGAGGATACAAAGACAGCTGCCGAGATGAGGAGTCAG
>Ga0123355_10012972_pt1 | contig 12940 bp, 7 predicted proteins | sample TergutEmb28metaG_3_FD_89872 | JGI IMG/M metagenome (GOLD analysis project Ga0123355, IMG submission 89872) | Embiratermes neotenicus P1 segment gut microbial communities from Petit-Saut dam, French Guiana - Emb289 P1 | ecosystem: Host-associated > Arthropoda: Insects > Digestive system > Gut ... | reverse complement strand
TTGGTGAGGAATTTGATTACAACACGGTACTCGACTTTCGACATTTCAGCAGCTCACTACAACACGTCCTACTAGCACGAGTGCCTCCAGCATACTGGAGCACGTAGCCACCTGAAACTGATAGAGTAACCTCGCAATAGATGGCTCTATATATCCCTCAGAGCATTTTGCATTTGGCACGGTCTTTGTATGTCAGGCCGGAAACTTATGGACCCACCTACGTAGTTATCCAGAACGCAAAGGGTATGCGCCATATTATGTTTTCATCTGTGGCCTGTCTGTTTCTATTATATTTTCCTCATTATCCCACAAGCGACGCGATTTTCGCAAAACAGACTCTTTTGATTTTCTCTACAAAGTTTGTTTGAAACATTTCTCATTCTAAGACGAACCAAGCGAGATATTCTCATAAAGTAAAGTGACCGTCATTCTTCTCAGATCTTACTAAAACATTAATTTCCTTGAAAGATTTTAGAAAAATTCTCAAATGTCAAATTAAACGAAAATTCGTCCAGTGCGAGTTGAGTTGTTCCATGCGGGCGGACGGACACACGGACGAACAGATATGACGAAGCTAATAATCGTTTTTCACAATTTTGCGAAAGAGCGTAAAAACCATTAGTGAGTTACAATTTTGCTGTTAAAAGACTGGCCACAGAAATATAGAACTTCCACAAAATACACGGAAGAACTTAAAAACACCTAGCGTGAGAATACAGTTGGAGCTGTGAGTCATATTTGTTCAGTCATTTTCTTTATTGTAGATAGAATGTGGAGGGGGTTTTTTAAAAGCAGAAAATAATTCTTTCTTTTGCCAGTAGTAAAGGCTGCTCCTGTAATTAATTGCGCTAGTGTTAGGCATGCTATGGAATGAAGAGCTCCAAAACCTCTGTAATATCTGATGTCAAAAGTTTGCCTCTTCCACTGGGCGGATTCACAGTAAGGTTTAGAATAAATGTAGCTCTGGTCCAGCGACGAAATTCACATTGTCTGAACTCAGATATAGAACAGAAAGTTTTATATTTTTTGAGGATGTGCTATTGTTCCTTCTTGACTCCTGCAGCGAACTTTGTTCAATGTGTGCACCATATTCGTTCAGCATACATCGGCTTAATATGTCAAGTCAATTTTGGGGCAGGTCACATTTGTGACACTTAACGCTGAATGAGTTTTCCAATGCCCATCAAGGGTTACCACGAGTTCCAGGAAGCTTCTGAAGCCTTCCCTTTTCTGTTTTATCAAAAATTGCTTTCAAAATTATATAGCCGGAAATTTTCGAAATATTCACAGCTCTAAGGGATCTTCTTCTGCTACACTGTGTGGTATAATATTCAAGACTAATGTAGTAAATGGAAATTTCCTCTGGCTTGTAAAGTAGTGCTATAATTACATCTTATTCCTAATTTTGAATTCGCAAAATTTTTAAATTTCTACCGAGAGGTTGGTACAGAGGAAAAGATGAGAGGACGGAGGGTCGACAGTAATGGGTCACTATCATATTCAATTAGTTTATTAAATTATAGTTAATTTAGTTTAGTCTTTGAGAAGTAGGTGAAAAAAATAGGAAATATTTTATGCAATATTTTCCTTATTTGGTAGCAATGTGGTCCGGGATAGCGTTGACAACATAACGCCTCGGGACGGGCTGGACGTCCAGGGAAGAAATTCTGATGGGGGCGAGATTTTCTGCCACTGCCCAGACCGGTCCACCCACCTAATATACCGCCTAGGTAATAAGAGAGTAGAGTTATATTTCTACTAACCTCTGAGCCTAAATGACATGTCACAGGGTGAACTTTCTGTGAGGTAGCAATATCAGCTCTTACACTGTGTATTAGTTCTGCGAATTTATTTTGTTCTTCTGGTGGAATGCAGAAGCATATGGTAAAGGTAAAGCAGTCCCGTTACAGGCCTGGAGTGACCCAGAAGGTTCCAGGAAGTTAAGGCTCCCAGATTACATGACAACGGCACAAGATGGCGGTAAGGTTGTCAGCCTTACGCACCGGCCGCATTTACCCCCAGGAAATGCTCCTAGTACTCATTTCTGTTAGAGGCTGAGTCGACCCCAGAGCCATTATGTCAATGAAAAATTCCAATGACACCATCTGGGATCGAACCAGCGACCTTCCGATTTGTAGCACAGCACCTTAACCACTGTGCTACCGCGGTCCCCAGAAGCACATGCGTATAGCTAATTAATGAATGATAAATAACAAAATTACGTAACTGTGAAGTCACATTTGAAATGATTTTTTTTTCATTTGTTTTCCACGCCTCAGTTTTAACTTTAATCAAAATATGTGTTTAATGGAGTAAAGGTCAAGGTCAAGCAATCCCTGTACATACCTGGACAGGCCCTGAGGTTTCCAGGAGGTTTGGGGTCTCAGATTTCAAGACAGTTGCCACATGAAGGTGTTAAGGTTGTCAGTTCTACACACCGGCCGCCTTTATTCCCAGGAAATATTCCTGGTTCCTTTTTCTGTTAGAGGCTGGTTCGACACAAGGGCCGTAGTGCCGTCGGAAGGATTATATCAATGAGAAATTCCAAGGACAAGTTTCAATGCAGTGCCACCAAAAAACAGCAGTGTAGCCTCACAGCATTCTAGGGGTCAAACATTACTGACACTAAGGAAGTACTAAAGTAAATGATTTGGTGTACACTGAATTAATCCCAATACTCTTATGAAAATATATAATTATAATGAATCATTTCACTTTTATATGATTTTATTGTTCAATTGTAATTAAGTTTGTAAAATTGTTGTCAGATTTATTAATTAAAAATAGACCTAATTAATATAGGTCTGTTACATTGGAAAATTTCCAAATTACATTTTCTAGCAAACGACAAAAACTACTTAATGAATATCATCAAGATTAGGTCAATAATTAATAAAAAAGGTGAAAAGATGCTTATTAAACAGCATTTAAAGTAACATAACTACATGTCGTGTTGCAAGGCAAATATTCTGTGGGATTTAAAAAAAAAAAGAGAGCATTTTAAAATACGCAGTGTTCTTGTATGCCCTCAAAATTCTGCAACTTTCTAAAGTCACCAATATATTCGTTAAACTGTTGATATATCCAGGTACAAAATGCTTTGTTCCTGAAGTTCCAAAACCTGGAAATGGCCGACAATAGAATTGAGATTTTTAAGCCTTGTGGATATTCATAATTTCATTTTACATAATTTTACAATTGAAATGTCATTTTATTCTATTGTTGGAAAGAATAAAATTTTTTTGAAAATAAAGGTTTGTTGACAATTACTTGGTTAAATCTTTTTCAGATTCTTAAAAAATCTCAATTGTATCAGAGAAGTGCTTATTTATTTCTGACCATTGCTGGATATAACGTTTTATAAAATAAATATCAATTTGCTTTTATTATAACGAATACTATTTACAATGTTCAGTTGTGACAATCACTTTCCCCTGAGCTAAAATTGCAGTGGTGTGATGACGAAAGGACCATCAGTGTGGCGCTGGAATCACGACAAGTGGCGCTTCCATAGGAACTGAAGCTTTAATTTGAACTACACGGTTCGTTACCACTGTACAGATTATAAAATTATTGGGCACTGAAACAGGGCACTGGAGGAGAATATGAATGTAATTTCAGTCCAGTTACAATCCCGAGTGTTTTTTGTGAATAGTAATACAAAATAAAAATGGAAGAGACTCTTTTAGAAGGAGCAACGCAATATGGAATGAATGCGGTATTTGGTAAATTTTGCATGCTCAGAATATCAAACAGAGGGCGTCAGGGGTGAGAAATTAACAGTGGTTACTTGTTATATAAATCCTCATTAGAAGGAAGATAAAAGCGGCTTAATTTCAAATGTAATATGAATTTATTTTGAAGTGTGATTGCGCTTCATGTCAAAAATGAGGACTGTTTTGATGTGTATATCACTCTGCTGAAACGATAATTCAATGGAGACTCATCCATCATCTCCCATTGATGTCTGGTAGTCAGACTACACAAAAGAGTCTATATGCGGAAATTGAGAAGGCAGTATTCGGACAATGGCACGAAGCAGATAGGATAACGGAAGAATCCGACAACGCAAATGAATAGATGATAAGAAATACAGAAACACATTTGGAGTAATTCCAGTAAGAATAAACACCACAACAGTAAAGATATTGTTAGTATTCAGAGCTTCGTCAATGCAGTCTCTAATGCGTTGATACATCTGAAAGTTTTCTAACTATATTTGAACTAAGTAATGATATCTGCCTTATTTTTTTCTAAAAGTCTTGTCAAAAAACACAGTTTATAACCTTCTACTAATTGGATCAAGGGTCAATCGATTCGGTGGACGAGATCTTCATTAGCACTTGTTTGTGTTATTTATTTCTAAGACTGAAGTCACAGACGGCTGGACATGCCGTGCGAATGTAATATCGTATTCTTCTATCAATTATTTGACAAGATGTAGGTGTGCGGTGAAGAAATTGTGATCAACTACTCGTGCGATTTGATAATAATTATAACGAACACGTCGGTTCGGTTTTGGAGCTTCAAACTCATACTGAAGAGATGTGCGGATGGTGTCTCGGCTTAGTGACGTCCTAGTGTGACGGAGCAGTATCGTGGTTTTCCTTAAATACTGCAGGTCCATGTTGGGCCTTACACTTACTCAGGTATGCCTGTTTTCCTAACTTCATATCCTTAGGTATTCATAAATTATTACAAATTTCCTTTTTCATTCGATGCTGCGTACCTTAAGAAAAATAAAAACGTTTGTTGGAGTGCCTAAGAAATGACATGACATGACATGACATGACATAGTCATAATGTACAACAGCTGAAGTTGGACAGCTATTGCAAAGTGTGCTGCAGAATTCTTGGTTTCATTTGTGGTGCTGATGACATAATTATCACACGAAAGAGACATATCTAACGGTCACTAAAACAGTACGAATTATTGAATCAAAACAACGTAAGCTAACAAAACAAGAGGAATTCTGAAGTTGTTGAGAAAATGAGTAGAGAATTCGAGAAGTTCTTGTGTTACTTTAGATTTAACTCTTATCCTGCTAACGTGGAGAATATGACGAGTCCCTAAAAATGCCAACAAATGGCAGATGGAATTAAATTCGGCGTTTAAAGGGTTAAATACTGTAACCTGCAGCCCGCATACCTTAGATATACAGTAGGAGCAGAAAAAGGAAATACCGAGGAAGTGATTGGTTCATTTGTTGAAATACCCCAAACTTTGACGTGTGCATCGCCGAATTCCAAGGGAACATAAATTCTTTTTCATGAAGATTCACTTAATATTGAGTTTATTTTTACTAAGGTTACTGCAGTAATTTATACTCGTGTAAATGTTGTGACATTTCACAGCTGACTGAATCTTATAAACCATACGTTTTTCTGTCACGAACTGATAAATGCGTGCATTTGATGTCTGTGTTTTTTTTTTCGTCTCTGTGGAGATAAATTGCACCATATTGAGCTGTCAGTCTCTTCCTTTGCGATGAAAGTTATGTAGATTACATGCAAGTCTTTATATTCATTTCCATTCTTATCCTATACGTCGTCGTCAGCCGACATACTTGCAGTAGGAATACAACCTCTGAAAAGGGAGCTTGTCTACGGCTGGTTGGCAAGTCTGTCTGCAGACAGCAATCTTTCTTCGCTCCTGAAGTACAATACTGGCGTATTACGGCAGCGAGTGTCGAAAAATGAGTTTTATTGCCTCTCTAACTCCTACTATTGCACCGGCCCACAACTACTGACAGTATATCCGCTACTACCACGACCGCCACAGCTAAATCAAGCACTGTTAATGTCCACTTCTACTGCTGCAGTTATATCTAAGAGCTTTACCATTGCTGTCACCAGCCCCTACAATTTCTACTGTTACTAGTAACTTCTACTGCCATCATCAGCCCCACAATTAACTATTTTTTTCATGTTGCAACAGCCCCTAATGGGTCAGAGCCTGCTCATTGTAGTGGCTTCATGAACACATTCAGAAACACTGCAGTAGTTAGGAGTGCTTCGTAGGTGTGATCATCCCGATACAGAGACCTCTGCCTGACAGCATAAAACCCCAGCGGGATTCGAACCCGCAATCCAGTCAAGCTAGTGCCCGCTGCCCACACCTTAGACCGCGCGGTCACAGGTATCGGCTTGCAAATACTAAATACAATTTCTCTTACAGTAACTACCATTACCACAGATACTGCTATTTACATTGCTACCAATAAGAATAGCAGACCTAGTGATATTAAAACTAATACTAACATAGACCTTACGATTGCTTCTGCTTTATCACTGCTAGCACCATTTACTGTACGAGTGTTGTGGATACTTTTTCTATCCTAGTTTCAGTTACTACTACTACTACTACTATTGCTACTACTACTACTACTACTGCTACAGACACTTCTGCATTTTGCCGAAATATTCCGAACGAGTTTGATCCGCTAATCAGCCACTTCTGTTTCACATCTGGCCCTAGAATTTTCGAATCTCAGTCGGATTCTTTTTCCGCTTTTTTTTTTCCATGGTTCTCTGTGCACAAATAATGACGCAACGCTTTAAGACGTGAACACAGAGTATATTTACATATTTTATGTTTTTTTGTGTCCAATTATAATGTAGGATATTATTTGAAGTTTTTCAGGTTTTATTGTGTGCATTTCAAATAGTGTCACGAATTTAAACAATCCGTAATTGATTTCGCATTATATTCCAAAATAAACTACGTCACTCTCTGTTTCGAATGGGGAATTCATTCATACTATGAACGTAACAATTCTGACGTTCGTTTCTTGATGTACTTTCGTGCATTTCCAAAAAAAGCGTGGGATGTGATTTAACTGTAAAAAGCACGTTTATCTGAGGCATTTAACACTCAGCCTACTTATTTTCGCCACAAAAAACCACGGTCTGAATCTGTATCAGACCTACGTGTGGTAAAATGTTTAACAGTTCTCGTCAAATGCTAGAAGGAAGAAAGATAATGAAATAAAATGAGCCATCTTATATATGCATATTGCTTCAGCACTTTGATAAGAAACGCTCACGGCAAAAGAAATAGAGGCTTAATAATTGCTTGAGAAAGCTCCTCCTGAACATGGAATCCTATTGACGAGTGGAGGTGCAGGTGCATGTGCAGGTGCAGGTGCAGGTGCACTCATTCCTTACCTCGGCGCTGAATAAAAATGAGTGGTCAGCTTCACGACCCACCTGATATACTCCAGAATAAAAGCTCTGGTATACGTCGGATAGGCAGCGAGTGGAACCCAGACTTGGTCTGTTGTCGTTTGGGAGAAGAGACAACAAATACTTTGCCTTTACCGGCAAACGAACCACTATTCCACACGTGTCCAGCTCGAGCCTCATCATTTTACTGTCTGATATATTCAGGCCTCCGCACTTCTTCTTTTTTTGATGTTTATGTGACTGTACCTCACTGCTGCAATAGTATAACAGCCAAATAGATGCAACAGTGATAATTTTATTAATAATTTCAATCAACTCAACATGTTTCGGGCGCTAATTTCGCCCATCCTCAAGAGCATTAGACTGTGTTTACAGCTTGTGGTATAAAGCACCGACGATGCTGCCTGCTGATGACGAGGATGGGGTGGAACTGTTCCACTGTTTATACTACAGCTCTTCTTCATCTGTTGGAAGGGTTGCTGAAGTTAAGTGCCGTTTACGAGTATCCTAGATGGCTTCTGCAGCAACTCAACTGCTGTATAATAGATAGGGTCTGTGTCTGTTAATTATACACCAGTCGCACAGTCACGGCTTTTTTGGATTAACTTCTGGGTGCTTTAAGAGAATTTCACTGCTTATTCGGGGGAGTCACGTAGGTACTGGCGGAGAAGGGGAATGCCACAAAAATGCCTGAGGTTTGTGTCCTAAGTTAAAAATCGAGCACGTTGTTTCTTTACGTAACTTAAATGCAAACAGTGCGAGATATTTCCCACTTAACCAATTATTAGATATGCTAGTCTCGTGAAAAATGCACGGATCAATCAAAATGCGGCGTGTAGACCGTAAGTATATGTTTGTTCATTAGAACAACGTTAAGTAAAAACATTTGTACTTAAAAGTTTGGAGTTAGAGGTCTTTATGAGAGTGCCATAAAATCTAAATTATCTCCTAAGAACCTGGGTTAATGGGATGTGACGCCGTGTAGTTTGCTGCTCTAAATAACACAAACCTTACGTCTTAAGAGTTCTGTTTACGTCTGTTTCATAATATAAAATATATTATTTATAATATTCGCTATATTATGTTCCAGTTTCGTACCTAGTTAGATGGGGCGTTCTGCGGAGGACAATAACAAGGTTGCATTTTTTGCTTTGAAATTGTTGTTGTTGTTGTTTAACCCTTTGACGCCTAACGAACACTCTAGCGGTCGTACCGCACCGCTAACCTCTAAACGTTACATTTTATACATTTATTCAAGAATACAGGTACTGAATATTTTAAACGTGGTATAGACTCTCCGTTTATTCTCTTCAAAATGCAGTTTGTTTCATAATTCTAACATATTTGGTTCCTGTTTTATTCACATTTTATATACAGGTGTGCTGAAATTTAAAAAAATAATTCCGGCGCCAAAAGGTTAAGAACTTGAAACAAAAATTAGACAAAGTAAATGGATTCTAAGCGTGAAATGTAAAATAGAAGACCCGTAATGTAAGCATCCGCTTTGTCTTGCTGCAAAAATTATGAGCTCCTCGGACGTAAACTAATATGTATGGGCAACGGGCCACTTAGTTTTGTTTGAGATGCTAACATCGAGGCTTCCACTCACAGAAAAATGATCGCCTATTTGGTTGCTGTATAATCTTGATAATACATATTTTAGATATATCATATTGTTTATGATATTGTTGTGTTATATTCTGATTGCAGTGCGTCACTTTAAAATGATCTTTTCTTTTAACAAGCGAGCTATGACTTCCTCATTCTTGAGATTTCTAGATCACACACAACGACGCATCACAGTCGACAGGACTCATCTGGAAGAGTGATCGGCTGGTCGCAGAGACTTCTACCTGACACAACATTCACAAGAGACAGACATCCTTGCCCCAGGCACTATTCGAACCCACAATCTCAGCAGGCGAGAGGTCGCAAACCTACGCCTTAGACCGCTTAGCCCCTAGGATCGGCTCTTTTAACGTATATTGGATATTATTTAGAATTAAACATACTGAATGTACGTCACTCCGTTGTAATTACCGGCCAGGTTACTAAGCTCTATACCACTCCTTCACACAGTCCACGTTACACGCATAAGTACCGTAGTTTTTCGAAATATCTAGGCTCGATCTAGGTTTCTGTCAAGGAAATGTTATTCCTGCGTCTTTAGACGCGTTCGAAAAATGGCGAAAAATTGCTATCGGCTTCGTCATGCCCGTCGGTCCGTATGGAACGACTCGGCTACCAGAGAACACATTTCATGAAATCTGACAATTGTGGATTCTTCGAAAATCTGTCGAGAAAATTCAAGTTTCACTAAAATCTGGTATTTTTCATAATTATTCATGTACATTTGTGATAACTGTCAAATTCTTCACGGTATGAGAATTTTTTCAGAAAAATGTTGCAGGACATTTCATGTTGATTTTTCCCCGAAAATCCAATCTTTTATGAGATAACGTGGAAAAATATGGTAACAGCCACACAAGCCGTAGCTTATAAATAACACGGCGCATGCGCTTTACATGCCGGATAACTCAGGCTACAGATGAACACTTAGAATATGTAATACTTATTGCTTTACCACATCAACAATGCTTACGCGAACGTGCCTCAGTGTTACCTTATACACACATCGCCTGTCTTGTTTCAGCTTAAATATCCATCAGGTTTATGAGGAAAAGCTATATAAATACATGAGCGTACAAAGTGTCTTAAATGTTGGCCAATTGCTTCGCTAATCACAGTGAGATTTCTCATAAATTTCTTCATTTTCCAAATTTAATGATGGAACTGTGAGCTGAAATAGAAAATAATGCCTACTGATAAATCTTTTCCTATTTAACGTTTACGTTCGATTTCCAGTTTAACGAGAAGTTACATAACCTAAGAATTTCACACAACTTTCACATTTTCGACAACGCGCGCACTCGGTTTTCAGTTGTGTTTTACGTATATCACGGATCCAGAATTTTGTAAAATATCGACGCGACATTGAAAATAAAATAAAATTAGCACCGTACAGTTTCTTTATTATAAAGCGTCATTCGTCACAGTACAAAAAGAGAATATATTTCATTACATGTTGAGCAGCGTAATTGCGTTATATTGACATGCGTAATTTTGAATGAAGTTAATGAGTAATATTTGATGGTTTGTATCCCGCGAGGCATTTCAAATAGACGACCATATTTGTTTATTGATACCTTGTCTAGCTGTGCTAATTGTTGACAGGGCGCGGCTTAAGAACGACATGAATAACTAATTTTATTTGAAGTTCTATGTAGGCGTGTCTATTTTTGTTCTGGGTGAGTGACGTCAATAATTTTTGGATACGTTTTAATATGCAACAAATGTTGCGATATGAACTACGGACTTCACACACACACACACACACACACACACACACACGCGTGTATTGTTTAACGATTATTTTAGGTTCGGGACTTCTACATAATGTTATCCCACTGTAAAAATATATATTTCATTTATAAAAGGATGATACACAAAAGGGAGTCTCATAATTTAATACCAATTAGTGACGTAGTAAAGTAGTGAAGTACACACTAACCACTTGTTTGTAGGCAAAGAGTAAATATTTAACTTGTGTTTAAATATTTAGATTAATTACAGGAATTTTGAAACAATAAAACCTAACAGAAATAAAACTGCTGTTTTTTTTTACATATATCTGTCGCACAGAGGAAACATCTTTCCTATCAAATAAATCTTACATATTTTCCATCAACCGTGTCAATCGAAAGTTTGATCACGCAAAACGACTATTGGAAAACGTTATTTTGTACGCAACATAACTGAAATGGTGATACTTTGGAGAGGCTTGGAGGGCTTCACGGACGTTCAGTCAGAAGATATTCTTTATTTTCCCTTCTTACCTCTTTGTACCTACTCATGGTAGACACACAAGTTTATTGTCGCATTTGATCACACTTAATTACACATGCACATTCTGTAGACTCCTCCGGACGAGTGATCGGTCCGTCGCAGAGACTTCAACCTCACAACACAAGACACTCAAGACATCCAAGCCTCCGGTGGGATTCAAACGCGCAATCCCAGCAAGTGAGCACCCGCAGACCCACGCCTTAGCGCGGGCGGCTGCCGGGATCGGCTACAGTTGATGTTATGGGTTTAATGTTCTCCAAAGAAGATGAACTTACCGTAGAAAACCTGGTGCCGTAGGAGACTGTATAGAACCTGTACGAGAAGCATATAATAGGCTTGTCTGCCCTGGTGGTGGACCTGTTGACAATTCCTAACCTTCAGAAGACACCGAAATTTAAAATAGCATAGAATTTCTGCAGAACTTTGACTCCAACTACGAACGTAGGTCTCTACCGAGAAAGACATCTATACTGCAGTGGCACCATGCAACATAATGTTGGCCGAGAAGAGGAAACAGACTCGCGAACCGAAGCTTATTGAGTTCTGCAGTCAGTTCCGCAGTGTTACACGGCCTTCTCGAAAGCCGTCCTCTTTAGCGGATGAGCCACAGAATCGACCTGGTTCTTGAGGCAAAGCACGCCTCTCTCCGACGGATGGTGGTATCGAATCTGACTCGTGAAGTCTCCATGATTATTCTTTGGCATTCGTATAGTGTGTAAGTTATATACGTGGTATGTATATTTAAACAAAATAATTTTTAAAATATTGTTTTAGCCATTTTTAATCCGTATAGCATTACAAAATTTACTTTCATATTAGCATACAAAAACTTACGTAAATATCATTGGATGCGACTACGGAACCTAACCTAACTTAACCTAACCTAACCTAACTTAACCTAACCTAACCTCACTTAACCTAACCTAACCCAACGTAACCCGTAATATCTTGCGACTTTGCTCCATTTGCACGATTTTAATGTGCGCAAGATTTCTTGACAACCGAACACTCAAGTACACACGGATTTTACTGTATTTCGTTAAATATGCTACATTTCAAAATATTTACAATAAAACGTTTAGGCCTTTATCTCGACGACATTAATATTTAAATTAATGTACCTTACGCTTTTTTCGAAATACGATATTTGTTTTAGCAATTTTGCGACATTACATGAAGTTTTATGTAAAACAGTTATTACTTCCGACAGGTTAGAACGAAAATTACATTCGTTCTAAAATTATTGTAAGAACATAAGAAGTTTAGTGTAAATACTATCAGTATTTCCATTCGTGCATGTGGACACATAATCTCCAAATTATGCGTTTGGTTTACGTAGTCTACTTCGTACAAAAACGCATGAAAAACATTACAGAATATTCCTTTCATTGACATAAGAAGTGAGTTGCCCTTATTTAAACCTTTGAAGCCTGGTGGTCACTGCCTTTACTGGAAGCTTTTAACTTTAAAGTCTCTTTATTTGCCAAAGAGTGTGCTTATGTGTTCCATATGATTTTTTCAATATATTCCATATATGTCTATTTATATTTCAAAGCTTGGTTTTTCTAGTAGTAGCGTACTTGGTTCTCTGTGAAATGAGGACTGATATTTATGCATAGAATAATATTAGTCTTCAAGCACTCAGTTAACCTTTTGGCGCCGGGATTATTTTTTAAATTTTAGCACATTCTGTATATAAAATGTGAATAATACAGGAACCATATACGTTAGATTTAGGAAACAAACTGCAATTTGAAGAGGAAAAAATGGAGAGTATATACTATGTTTAAAATATTCAGTACCTATATTTGTTGAATAAATATATAAAATGCAACGTTTAGAGTTTAGC
>Ga0123355_10012971_pt1 | contig 12940 bp, 9 predicted proteins | sample TergutEmb28metaG_3_FD_89872 | JGI IMG/M metagenome (GOLD analysis project Ga0123355, IMG submission 89872) | Embiratermes neotenicus P1 segment gut microbial communities from Petit-Saut dam, French Guiana - Emb289 P1 | ecosystem: Host-associated > Arthropoda: Insects > Digestive system > Gut ... | reverse complement strand
CTGAAAGCTTGTCATGCGAGACTACATTCAAGGACGAAGAGGGTGAGAGTGTTAGCCGACAGGTACAGTGCGTGGACCCGCAAGAAGACCACACTTTTCTCTGGCCATTATCTCCGTAACCGTTCACTTTGGACTTAGGTGTTTTGGGTTATATCGGTATAGTTTAGCATAAGGAACACTCTCCCAAAGTCTGGCACATTCCTCCTGGGACACCCTGTATATGCATACATACATAACCACACAGAACAGCACAGAAGTTCTATCAGTCCACAGTAAGAAGGTTGATCTACAAGCAAATGCTGAGAACACTAAGTATAAGTTTATGCCTCATGAACAGCATAGAAGGGAAAGTCATAGTGTAAAGATACATAAGAAATCTTCAGAAAGTGTGGCCAAATTCAAGTATTTCAGAAATTGCGGGCACAAAGAAATTAAGAGCAGGTTAAATTTGGGGATGCCTGCAACTATTTGGTCATTTATGTTGGCTGGCTGCCACCCTGCAGCCAGTCAACATTAACACATGACACATACCAACTGCTGTATATACAGAATAGTACCTCCTGATGATGAGCAGCAAACCTGATCGAAACATGTAGAGGCTAATTATCAAAATAAATTGCGAGTAAAATAGTGCATCCTGTTTGTTCTTATTGTGCAAATGGGTGTGAAACTTGGTCTGGCCATGAAGTGAAAAACATAGGCCAAAGGTGGTTGACAGTAGGGTGCTGAGGAAGATATTTGGACATAAGAGAGGATATGACAGCGAACTGGTGAAAAACTACAACTACACAATCAGCAGCTGCATGATTTGAACTCCTCACCACATATTGTGTGGGTGATCAAATGAAGGAGGATGAGGGCATGTAGCATGTGTGTGTGTGTGTGTGTGTGTGTGTGAGAGGACAGAAAGGCATACAGGGTTTTGGGTGGGAGACCCAAAGGAAAGAGACCGGAACTCTAGGGGTGGGTGGAAGGATATTAAAAGTAATCTTAAAGAAATAGGAAGGGAGGGTGTCGACTGATCATATGGCGCAGGGTAGGTACAGGCAGCTGGCCATCATAAACATGGTTATGAACCTTCAATTTCTATAAAGCATGGAGAATTTCTTGACTAGCTGCGCATCCACATGTTTATTTTTTTTTTTGTTTAGGGCATTAATTTAGGTGTATAAGTTAATTAAAAGATGTTAACTTCCTTCAAAATGTTTTCCTCCACAAGTAGAACTCTGCTCCATGTGGTTAGTTAGGTATTAAGAATAAAGCTTTTGTGATGACTGTGATGAATGGTCTGGTGTGGATTTCCCATTGGTCCTTCCAGATGACATTCCATACCGGATTCTGCGAGACTGTGCTGTTCGACAGCTGGAAGGTGAGCAGTATTGGTGGTCTGGTAGGATCGATGATTGGCATCTGCATCATGGCAGCACTGTATGAGGGCCTCAAGTACTACAGGTATGTTGTGTCAGTTGCAGTTATGACATTATTACAATCCTGAAACCTGCAACTTACTACAAAGCAACACACAACAGAGCACTGTAACAGCTGAGAGATAATTAAAATATCCCAGCAAACATCCGTCTGAGTGCAGGCAATGTTCATGAATCTTGGTCACCAAAAATTTGTAAATGTTTGGTGCAGTGTTAAACAACAGCAGTAGCTCAGCATGCTGATCACTGCAGGCACAACAGTCACACAAACGTAACTTTTTTAGGGAGTACCTGTTCTGGAAGACATACAACTCCCTGCAATACAGGGCTGTGTCCATTCCTGCAGACAAGGCAGTTGGCGCGGAGGATAGCCGGATAGCGCAGTAAGTGAGCTCAATTATGGCTGACAATTATGTATATTCATGTTACACCTTGTATTGTTGGTGTCCCAGTACAGGACTGAGTTGCTGACATTTCCTAACCACTACAACAAAATTCCTTGAGCTGATCCAGTTTACTAATCCTTCTGCCTACATTTTTATGTGCTTTATATAAACAAACACCATGTGTTCTCACATGTATGCTACATTCCCAGTCAGTCTCAGCAAGTGTGAGTAAATTTCGCATTCACTTCTTTCTTATTTGTATACCTCACGCCCTGTAACAATATGAACATGTAGGTTGTGCCACAGGTGGCCCCAGAGCCAACCTGGACACCGTCTACATGAGCTCCATCCCTGCTGGCACTCAAATCCAACTTCCTCAGGCTATGTAACAGTGCTTTATAAGGTGCAGAGGTTATGTAGTGAGGACCTGTTTGTGTAAAGGTCATGTAGTTTGCCTGTAGAGACTGAGGAAGACCAGGGATCACTTGAGCTCACCCACTGTTTTGTGTGTGACTGTACCAAAATAATTCTGCTAACATACAAATATGGCAAAAAAACCAAATGTTTTTATTGCAATTTGAACTGTGTTTATTGTCTAAGTAAACAGAATGAGCTTCAGTTATTGCTGTAAGAGTGCTGGTGTGACACATTTAACCAAAATATTTTGTACTGCCTTCCATCTCCTGCCCCATCATTGGTCCATTGTTCCTGTCTGACACAAGTAATGTTTGCACTTGTTCAGTACTTTATTCCTATAAATTTGAACAAGTTGTGCTTTTTTCATGCACTGTGATGTCCATCAGAATGTCCTTAGTTAATGTTGTTCTTGTGTTCTGTTTGTGCAGCATGGTGGGAGAAGTGATACACAGACAGCCGTAAGTTGAACCTGTTACTATTTGGTTGCTTGTGGCATGTGCATTTGTGTTTAAGTGTCTTCAGGCTTGCTGGTCACAGCCATTGTAATGTGTAGTGCTGTAGTAAATCTGAGAGCAGTGAATGCAGCTGTGATAATAGCAGAAGTCTGTTAGGATATCTGGACCTGACAGAGGAAGGAACAGGATAATGGAGAACACTGTCTAGTGAGAAGGCTTCACCTTATGTAGTCAGGAGTGATACAATCCAGATGGGATGCATATAGGTCTCCAACCTGCAGCCTACCAGATTGTATTATGTAGCCTACAGTCACATTTTAAATTGTGAATATATCATAAAAATTACACAATAATTTAAGTGGTTAGGTATACGACTTACTGCTTTTTGCCACGTGGCCCATGAACCAGCCAATAGTAACAGATGTGGTCCTTGCCATAAAAAGGTCAGAGGCCCATGATGTGGCACATACATGAGAAATAATAAATCCAGAAGTAGAATGGGTAACTTAAGCATGGGAACCAGTTTCGGAAGCCTGCACACAAATGAGAGGTCAGTACAGGGAAATTCTAAATCGATCGGGCTTAGAAACCATTCCTTTCATGAACGTGGTTATACTTTGACTGCCTGAATGGCTACAGAGCAGGACATATTATTAAGCGTGAGCCTTCATTAGCAGACGTAATTTCATTGTAACTGTAGAGACGACGGGTTGGCTTGGGTCATGTTGCTTCAACTGTGGCAGCAACTGTGTCATTCCTACTGCGAGTCACAGTAAAGACAGACCAACTGTGAAACTGTTACTGTGAGTCACAATAAAGACAGACAAATTGTGCAGCTTGTACTGTGAGTCACAGCAAAGACAGACTAACTGTGCAACAGTTACTGTGAGTCTCACTAAAAAGACTCAACTCTGCAGCTCTTGGTATGAGTCACACTACAGACAGATTGCAACTCTGTGAGTCACTCAAGTCAGATCAACTGTGCAGCTCTTACTGTGAGTCACAGTAAAGACAGACCAACTGTACAACTGTTACTGTGAGTCACACTAAAGAGACTCAACTGTGCAGCTCTTGGTATGAGTCACACTACAGACAGATTGCAACTCTGTGAGTCACTCAAGACAGGCCCACTGTGCAGCTCTTACTGTGAATCACACTACAGACAGACCAACCATGCAACTTATGCTCTGAGTCATGCTAGACAGACCATTGAACTTACTGTGAGTCACACTACTCAGTTTCAACACCCAGATTTTCAAAGCAAGAATAATGAAACAAAATGGAATGCAAGGAACAGTAGTTGTGCTGTAATGTGCTGCTGCTGCTGCTGCCATGTAACACTAGCTTTGCCCTTGCATGTTTACTGCGCAGTTCCTTGTCTGTAAAATAAGGATATGTCAAACCAAGTATCAAACAAATGCTGTCCATGTACAGCATCTGTCCCCAGAATCAAACCTTTCTCTGAAATGTGATACGGTGTACGTCCCTGTAAATACTATTATTGTGTGGCGTCTGTCGCTAATCTGTTCCTTGTGTTACACAGTGCACCTAATAACATTAATGAGGATATGTTGCGTTGCTTGTGACCTACCAGGGGACAAACACAAGTTTTCTGCAATTCAGGTTTACTCACAAATAATGACAGCAGTTTAAAAGAAAATTTCAGAGTTCAAATAATTCAGATGACACAACGCTCACACTGGTGGGCCGCTGCACAGACACGGTACTCGTTTCCAACTGGCTGTATAATCTTAGCAAAATACAAGTAAGTATTACAATGCTCCAATGTTTGCTGCTGCAGCCAGTCAGCATAATTTTGAGTTAGCAGATTTGGGCTGTCTCCCTTGCAAAGTATTTAATGCCTGCCTCTTCAAACTCCCCCCTCAACATATTGCAACCAGAATGAGCAGGTTAGTGAGTTTGCAAGGATTTATAACCCTGTATTGTTTTGAGCCCAGCTCTGCAAAAGCTCCTTCAATAGTGACACTTGTTAGAGATGTAACTGAAGAACCAAGTAGAATAACCAGGATATTCTAGGATCCTCAGTGCCTTTGGTCTGACACTGTTTGACGTCAATAAATATATTACATTTTTCACTTGTCAGTAGCAGTTAGATGACAGAGTAGAGTTATTTAAATTCAAGCAGTGAAACAGTAGTTTCATACTTTGTGTGTTTCTTCATATATAAAACTAACAGTTCTAAAATTTAATTGCTGAAAACGATAATTTGCAAATTTCTTCATGTACAACCAGGTGACCATTGGCAAAACACCACTTGAAAAGCACGGTTCTTGTGAAGTAGTAATAGTTAACACAGTAAGCACTGCCCAGGTAGGTGGGGAGGAGTCCCTTTCACTTGCTGTAGGAGCAGAAATGATCAGCCTCTTTGTCTGTGCAGGCCATCGATGTTCAGCCTGCTGCACGGCTTCCAAACATGCCTACACATCATTCAGATTGTTCTCAGCTACTTCCTCATGCTCATCTTCATGACCTACAATGTATGGCTGTGTCTTGCTGTTGTTGTTGGTGCTGCTGTTGGATACTTCCTCTTTGGATGGAAGAAGTCTTTCATTGTCGATGTGACAGAGCACTGTCATTGAGAAGGTGATTCCATAGTTGAGGTCTTCGTATCAGGGATTAATATTTCAAATGATTTCCTAACAAACCAAGAGATCAGCATTCTGCTACCCTGAGCCATGTAGCAGGAGGCCTGCATCAGCTGTTTTTAATATTCTGTGCAAGAGAGCATGAATCATCTCAGCTTCCATTGATAACACAATAATTTTGTTAATGTGCCTCGCTATTGTTTCGTTTTAAAAAATGTTTTAATTTTGTGATGCACACTGAAAAGTTGTGATCATATTTGTGTGATAGTACAGCAAGAGAAGACAAAAGACTGCAGCCATTTTGGTATTGATCTCTAATGCTGGACCAAACATGTAATAAAATCGATAATAATCCTCAAATGCTGTACAAAGGTGAGACTGTTGTATACTATATTAAAGAACAGATGCATGTCTTGTCACCCCCCATTTATGATTTTTTCCCATAATTATTTCTAATACTGTTTCCAGACATCCAATTAACCAACCTGGTCCATCAAAGCGTTTCAGTGTTTTACATCTTTCCATTCTGAAAGCAAAGTAACCTGATGTAAGTGCCTCCAGTAAAGTGACTAAAAACAAGTACAATACCAAACAACAACAAAACTGTTCCCATTCTACAACACAGACACACAGTCATTACTCTACCAGGCCAACGTCCAACTTTTCACTGGGTGGATCACATTATTTAAAGGTACAAGGTAAACACAATGATGATCCTATGCAAACCATAAAAGCAGACATGGAGAACAGTAGTATAGCCACTCAGCACTAGACGAGATGAGGGGTCAGCTTTACAGGCTGACCTCTTTGCTTACAAGGAAAATGCCTCTGAAAACCATTGAACTTGAGGCTAATTGGTTTAGATTGGTTTCAGACCTACCTGCCCATCACAAACGGAACCACCGACATCCATGCCACAGCCTAGTCACAGACAAGAATTGAATGTCAAGCATTTTAATTCCCCATACAGGGGTACGCAAGACAAGCTACATGCTGTGGGCAGGCATGTTCACTTTCCAACAGCAATCCTGGTACCCACAGAACTGGAGACTGGGAGAGACCCACAATGAAGCTGAATCAAGGCTCAATTGTGTACTTCACACTGACAACCTGTAAAGAGCACTGGAAGGCAGTAGGAAGGATAATATTAAAATGCATGTTTGAGAAATGGGTTAGAGTACTGTGGTTTGGCTGAGGGTCTGTTGCCAGGTTGTAACGTGCCAGAGGACATATAATTAAGGATGAAATAAAATGACATGTTTCTGCTTACTTAAACACCGTTCCATTATGAAGCCTAAGTACAAACACTGTTTTATTTAGTTTTTACATCTCAGAATCACGATCTGCAGCTATAAGGGGAACAGTTCCTTGTTTTATGGGTTCACGTGTTGAAGCCATCATTTTGCTGCTGGTGAAATGAAGTTCAGAACCAAACTGTTCACAGCAACATGCAAACTGCAGTTTTTGCTATGGGTAATTTACATATATCATACAGCTTGCACATACAGTCTAACTTCTGGGGGCAACAAGTTAAAGCACACACCGTTGCTTAACACACGCCCGTCCACACATCCAGTCAGGAACACACAATTGCTCTGTTTAAAACACAACCATTTCACTACATTACAAACAGAATGTCGTTAAATACTGACCCATTCTCCAACAACAACAAAAATAAATGGTGACACAAGTCTGCCTGCTGCTAGCTTTGCACAGTGTAACTAGGTCCCCACAAAAATGTACATGAAACCCACTTTAAAACAGAATTAAAGTAGTTTTCCTGGAATGCACTCACAAAATAATGTCTCTAATTTTCTCCAAACATGAACAGTCAAAGCATCTGGCATGGTGGGCCTGCAATGTGTTTCACTGTTGACCACCTGTGGATATTCTCACAGCAAAACAATTCCATCACACGACTCATTTCTATTATGTATTTCCAAGCTTCTTTCCACTTTTTTACACAGATTACATGACTGAATAGTCTGCTTCATTTGTGCAATATTCTTTAATGTCAATTTCAGTGCTTCCTGCTTACACAAACTCCCTGCAGACTGGCATAAAGTTCAGTACATCATGACCACACAATTTAAAACTTCTCTGCTGAACTGCAAGAACAGCATAACGCTGTCAACCATCGAGTGTACCCAGAGATAATTCAGACCAAACGCATTTCCCCTCCCTTCCACTATATTCAGGAGAGACTTACCACTGACCCTTGCTGGCTGTTGCATTACAAGGACACTTGGCAACAGTGCCACACCACACATTAAGATCACATACACATGTGTAGCACAGAAGTGACAATCCATATGTACTGGTTGTTCCACAGAACAAACACAGTACGATACAGAACACGGCTAGAAACCATGCCAAAAGAAAAGTATCACCAAAAAAGCAAAATAACAGTTTATTCAACAGGAAATGATCTCTCATATAAAACATGTGGACTGGAGACGAAACTGTTGCTCAGTCAGTCTGACAATCAAACGAGAAAGAACATAAAAAAGTCCTGTAAATCAATAATTGTTACTGCAACATACAAAACAAGATTTAACAATAAGCACATGATTATGCCACAATACAGGTTTGTGATGTTTGTAATTTGTTCACTGTATGGGCAGAGCATCAGCACATGAGCAACGGTGTGAATACAGAGTTAATCAAAATGAAATAGCAATACCCCAAACTTCTCTTTCCTATCTTTATGGAGCAGAATGATGACAACAACCACACATGATCATGAGGAGATGAAGCTTCATGTAGTAATAAATTACAGTTTCTTGCTACTTATTTACAAAATTCTATCATCAAGTTGATGAAGGAAATAACTGGAAACTACTAACACACAAGCCAGCTCACCAGTCGAACATCAAGGTCACAAAACATAAATTAATATATACTTGGTAATCCAATTGAAAGACGCCATTCCTCTCAATGTACAAGTGTGTTCCATTCCGCACACAATTCACTCGATCGACGCACTCACACAAATGAAAACAATTGACAGAAGTATATTGCCACTAACTAACTTTTAATATTTGACTTCATTATAACGATTCTTCAAAAGCAGCCATTAGGTCACTCTGCATGTTCATGTCAATTTGTCCAGCCATCTGGGGAAAAAGATAAAAAGCAATTATGTTCACTTCGACACAAGTTCCACAAACATGACAAAAGAAGTGCCTGAATGCATTTACACTGCTACTCCAATTAGCAATCATATTTTCCCTATTTACATTTACAGCCAGAATGAATAACTAGTGAGATCATGTACTTTTCTAGTTACAAACAGGTGTAAGAAGCTGTTGGAAACATAAAAACAGCACTGACGCACAAGCTGCGATAGTTGGCAGGTGCAGTCTGCCCCATATCTGAGCTACATGACCATATTTGAAATGTCAGGGCTCATGACACTCAAGTGGAAAGGGTTAATTAACAATTCCTGCTAAGAGATTAACCCTCTATCAGGGAAGTAAAACTCAAATTCAACCCCGACACACAAGAAAGCATATTCACTTACTGCCTCCCTCCGACGGCGTTCCTGCTCTCGAAGCCGTTGACGCTCACGCTCAGCAGCTGACTTATCTGGAACCTGCTGGTTGAGGTTAATATTCTCTGGCGGTGGCGACACCTTTGCATCATCCTGTCGCAACTGCTGCTGCTGTTGCTGCTGCTGTTGCTGTTGCTGTTGTTGCTCCTGCACAGCTTTTCTGCAAGCGAACACAACATTGAACACTGAACACTCTGTGCTCTGAGATGTGACACTGTGTTGCTGCTGGACAAGTCATTCCTGTTGTGACAGATCACGGTCAAACTCTATGAAGAGTGGGCTTCTTTGCCCTGAAGACGTGGACCCTACAATCTTTTGAAAAGTCATGAACTGTTCCACCAACAGCACATCACAGAGCAACACTACTGTAAGAATCTCAAATCAAACAAACACCATGCTGTGTGGCCGCTATGCAATCTGAATGGTTGCCACAGTATACAGAATAACTGTATCCTGCAAGTTACCTAGCTTTCTCAAGAGCCTCCTCCTCCTCTCTCTCTCTCCGTTTCTCATTTTCAAGGCGCAACCTCTCTCTCTCCTGCTGCTCCTTCTGCACACGGCGCTGTTCCTGCTGTTCAATCAGGGCACGTTGCTGCAAGTATGACAAATGCATTAGCCAAATGTTGCATGCAATCAGCAGGTGGCAGGCCCACCTGCAGAAACTCACCATGCTGTTTTCCACTGTCAAATGCCTGTGATCTGACACAGGTACCAAAATTTTTTATTAAGTTAAACCCCACCATCACAAAGTTCGGCAACAAACTGTTACAGTAAATGTCCAGTCAATACCCAACAGTGCAGGCTACACAAGTGAAGACATACCCGATTCATCTTCTCCTTTGCCTGCTTCTTGAAAGCCTGGAAGCTGTTGTCCATGGTAGACTTGAGAGAGGAGGTAGTGGGACCGGATGTGTTCTGTGGAGATGACGCTTGGGCAAGAGAAGACCAGGAACTGGCATTCTTCACGTTCTGTTCCAGAACAGGTGACAGCTATAAAGTACAGCGCACCACACCCCCACAGATGTCAATACACAATCACGCTACCATGTGTAGTTTGCAGAGTAACAACACAAAGCCTCAGTACTACAAGGCAAAATCTTTTGCCTTGTTCTGAGTTGATATTGTACTAGTTCTGAGAATATTCAGCAGAGAATGCATGCTCTCCTATTTCACCTAGTGTACTTTTTGAGTGTACACTGGCAACTGCTAACATGATGTACCATTGGTGACATGAATTACTGATCACAGCATTAGTAGAATGGTGCTAAAAGAGAAGACCCAGAAATGCTCAGACAAGGACATAATGCAGCGCCACTTCGTCCACCACAAATCCCACATGGACTGCCCTGGAACTGACCCAAGGGTTCCATGGTGAGAGGCACTGAGCTACCTGGCCAAGAGAGGGTATGGCCCCCTAGAATTGCACATAACTGTTACTGTTAAAAAGGACAAGTCTATCAATTACAAGTTTCAGGAAGTGAAGTGTCCACATGTGGCAAAGCAGAGCAGTCTGTCCTTGTGGCAATGAGAGGTGGGGATGCTGAGTTGCCACAGCAAACTAGAATGAATACAAAGGTAGTACCTCTATTACACAGTAACAGACTGACAGCCTTATGGAACACACCAAGTTTGGTGCAATGCTAATAGCATAAAGGTGGGAGGTAGTTTGGTAGGTCATAGCAGAGCAAATTCCTGTTAGAATCATGTATGTCACTGCATGTTCCACTGTAACAGCTAATAACATTCATTTGATTGTCATTCAGAGGCACCCAATTCCTGTCAGTAGGAGATTGGTTAGTTACAAACGTCAACCTGGCAGTTTCCCCATTTATAATTCACTGTTTGGACACATTGTTTCTGAGCTGCAAAAGTCAAAGCTGCCCTGTTTGGTATCTCATCACACAGCAGTCACCAGTCAGATCACAGTAGACAGTTTGCCAGTTAACCTGACCAGTCAGATAAAAGTTGTGAAATCGCTCAATGATCATTCAGACAGCACAAGAATACAAGTGTGACCAGTCAATCACTGCTCTGAATTTAGTTTGGAATTCTATTGATGCAGATTTCACTGCAGGAATAAAGCTGGTATGTGTTTGTTTATACATAAGAAGGAAGCGTGTTCTTACAATGAAAGCCAACGAGATGCACTATTTCTCAAATTATTTGATAAAGTACTCTACATGTTTCGGACAAGTCCACCGTCCATCATCAGGAGTATCTCAACGCTGTATTCACACAATAGGTATCTGTCGAGCTAGTTCTGTTGGCTGTCTGCTAGCGTGGTCACGATGGAACTGTTCTATCCTGACCACACTAGCAGAGAGTCAGCAGAACTAACATGACAAATACCTAATGTGTGTATACAATGTTGAGATACTCCTGACGATGAACGGTGGACTTGTCCGAAACATGTAGAGTACTTTATCATATAATTTAAGAAACGGTGCATCTCGTTGGCTTTCATTGTAAGAATACATCTCAATGCACAGTCCTCTGAATGTCAAAGAAGCAAGTGTGATGTTTTTAAAATTCAACATTCCATCACTCATTAGTTAATGTGGAAATATGTGGTAATTTATGTATGATCAAACCAGAGTATGGTTTGTGTGTGATCATGCAGTCCAAATGTATCTGTGACCCAATGACACAACATGTCCACTGAGAATACGAACTGCCTGGTGAAGCAAACAAATGCTCATACAGAAATATGTTTCATTGCCAGACTGCACTGCAGAGCAGGCAGCAGTACAATTTGCTATGTATGAATGGTGTTGCAAAATCTAGTGAGTCTAGCAATAAAAAAAAAGAAGGATTAACTGTAACTCTCTATTTATTGCTTATCATCTGTCGATATGCCTCTGTGAACATAAACTAGAAATTCCCCCACCCAGCACTCTCAAGCCCTTTCAACGCCACAGCTTGTCATCACACACAACCAACCAACTGATCACCACTGATACAGACACCCTGCTGGTACTCACCATGACAGCAGCAACAGATAAATCATGATAAAGTGGGACAGACTGAAGGAGGTAACAAGGAGGCACTGCACATCTAAACACGGTTCATCAATGCCACTTGATGTACATTTCTGAATTGCTGTGTTATCTCTTGTAAAAACTATTAGCACAATGGAAAACAGAAACACAGTGCCATTCCATCTGGCAATTATAATAAAAAATTTTGCAGTTGCACATTTGTTATGGCAACAACTCATAAAATTGCCAAAAAGAAATTTCCCAGCATTTATGCTTCTGCATGTAAAAAATTTTAAACCCTGCATGTGGGCAGTGTAAGTATGATTAACAGGTTGGAACTGCTGTCAGCATGCAACGAAACTGAACAGATGGCTGGGCTTATGTTGTTACTTGCAAAGTACTTCTACTTACATTTGTACAGCTTCATTTCCTACCTTAGGTCTTAACTACTTCCCTGCAATAGTACACTAAGTGCACTGTGCTGGGTGTTATGTGTCTGCTGTTGCCTGCACTTCAGGGTCAAGCATTCCAATCTTTTCTTGGACTAACTGACCCTGCAGATAAGGCACTATTTACCCAGCACTGTGTCACATCCCACATAACTTGACTCTTAATACATAATTTTGCGATGTCTTTTATGTTGTTCACTCTTCTTTGATTATCCACCCTTTATGCCTCGGTCTTCCATCAGGTTTCCCCACCAAAGTTTCTCTTCTCCCCCATACCTGCCACATGCCTCAATAATCTTATCCTTTCTTTATCACCCAAACAGTGTCTGGTGAGGAGTAAAAATCATGAAGCTCCTCATTATGCAATTTTCTCAATTCTCCTATCACTTTCCCCCCCCCTACTTCCATATATCTTCCTCAGCATCCTACTCAGCCTTATGTTCTTCTCTTAAATTAGAGTGACCAAGTTTCACACCCGTACTAAACAGACTTTTTTTTTTTTGTCCAATGCCACCACATGTCCTTGTGGACTTCGTGGTCCTCCCTCCTAGGCATGGCAGGAGTGTAACAGACTTCTGAGGATGAGACGCCCATGAGGCGCAGTTACATTGTCCCGATGAAATGAGTGGTGATATAGGAAGATGTAGTGCCAAAAGGGCCCTGAAACCT
>Ga0123355_10012970_pt1 | contig 12941 bp, 10 predicted proteins | sample TergutEmb28metaG_3_FD_89872 | JGI IMG/M metagenome (GOLD analysis project Ga0123355, IMG submission 89872) | Embiratermes neotenicus P1 segment gut microbial communities from Petit-Saut dam, French Guiana - Emb289 P1 | ecosystem: Host-associated > Arthropoda: Insects > Digestive system > Gut ... | reverse complement strand
TGTACAGTGAAAAACTCCTGATGATGGACAGAGGAAGTGTCCAAAACATGCAGAGTTTCATTCCAAAAATAAATTTGAGAAATTAGTACATCTGGTTGGTTTTGTTATAAGAACTCAATATATAACCATAACAAAGTATAAGGTAAACCTTACACTGCACTTAACACAAACCTTGTAATTGATGGGATTCAGTCTAATTGGCGGAGACCATGAGAGTGTCATACTGTGGGTGTTGACGTCGTGCGCTCGCAGATTCAAGGGCACATCCTCAGGCTTTACTTTAACGGTGACTTTCTCAGACAGACGCCCAAGACCCGTTCTTGTTCGTGCAGCAACTGCGATAGCATACTGAGCATACTTCTCAAGGTTTACGAGATCCGCAGACTCAGTTAAACCAACAGTCTTCTGCTGCCATTCATCGAGGTCCTCCACCGCAGTCATGGTATAGAATATCTGAAATATTGAACAGTGCCAGACAAGAATGTATAAGGTTTTGAATGAGATGAACATTTAGGATTGTAAGATTTTTTTGTTCTTGCAGTGATCTTGTTGAGGAATCACACATCCTGTTATATCATATATCATATCATACCATATCGTATATCATATCATATATCACATCATATCATTTATTTTCCTTCCGTAGATCTGCACAGGATTACATAATCCATATGGATATGGAAATAGTCATATTTGTTGGGATTAAGGGGTGATATCAACACAGTGTGTACAACAATCACATGGTTATTTAGTGTAATAAATATAACAAAAAAGGACAGTATGAATTGTTTAGTGTAATAAAATATAAATAAAAATTAAAATTAAAATTAAAAGTAAAATAAAAATAAAAATAAAAATAAGATACAAATAAAAATAAAGATAGTGCGGTAAGTTAGAAGCAATTACAGGGACTGTTTATGTAGGAAATTATCCTTCGTTACAGATAGAGGTTGGATATATACAAACATATTTATCATACAGACTTGTAATTAAAGGGGAGGAACATGTGTCCCAAAGCCCTCATGTGTCAGTTCAGATCATATGTCAAATTTTAGCTGTGGAGTTCAAAATATTCATCCAGGGAATAAAAAGAATTTTCACGTAAGTATTTTTGTAACACTGCTTTAAATTTTTTTGGATTATCAACCTCTGCTTCTATGTAAAAGGGAAGCATGTTAAACACCTTAACACCTATACATGACATACATGACATGTCAAATGGTAAACAGTTCCTTGTTTCAGAAGATCCTGCTACCTCCACCTGTAGGGTCCAAGCAGGCCAATCCATTCTTTCTGGACTACCTAAACTCTGAAGAAGGCAGCAAGATCCTACAAAACATTAATAACCATTTACCAATTGACACTTCATGATATCTCAGAAGACTAGAATCTTCATTTATGATTGTGTAGGTCAGTGCCTTGCTAACTGCATCAGCTTAGCCATTTTGCATAAATAGGTACCACAATGGCTTCAGTGGTCTAGGGGTAGCGTGCTGGCCTTTAGTACCCAAGTTTGCAGGTTCAAACCCAGCCAAAGCTGTTGGATTTTTAGGGCGAAAAAATCCTAAGCACGCCTTCCTTCGGAGGGGAAGTAAATCCATTGGTCCCATGTTGTAGATTTGCGGCATGTAAAAGATCCCTAAATTTACATGGAAGTCAGAATTTAAGCAAAATTACTACCGGAAATCTTTCTCGCCCACAGTTCCAACTTTCGTTACTAGGATCTCTCGTGTCGTTGCGGACGGAGGCACCTGGCGGCCAAAGTGGGAATGTCTAAAGGCGGGGGAAAGCAATGGCAAACTACCCCCAAGAACTTGCCCAGGATGCAGCGTGCCAGAGCCATACCGGTCATGTGACTGGGCTGTGGTTCCTGCCAAGCCCAGCCTTCAAGGCTGAATACTAATGAATGAATAAGGTACCACAAAGGAACTGGTACAAGCATTAGAGCCAGAAATCCTTCTTCACACACACACACACACACACACACACACACACACATCCTGATCCAACATTCCATTGTCTCAATTAAAGACACACTCACACAAAAACAGAGTTAAATTCCCATTTTGTAGTTGTCAATCATTTAAAGTTTGGCAAGTTTAGCCTTCAAATCCATTGTCCACCTGTTTGCTCACCTGGTAACCAATAACTTTGCTTCTGCTAGGCACTGATTCCCACCACACCTCAACACTCTGATCAGAGGTAGCAACAGCCTGGACACTCATAGGCGCACGTACAATATCTCGCTCTGTATGCACTGTGGTCTTTTCACTATATGGGCCTGCACCTTGGCTTGTGTGCGCTCTTACACGGAACACATAGTCTGTGTTCTCCTCCAGGTTTGTAAACACGGCCTTAAATGAAATCATAATGGAACAAAATTAAACCACAAAAGCCTGATGGCAAGACCTGAGATTCTCAGAGCAGTGATGTTACAGATTACACCGTTTTCTAGAATGGGATGCCATGTGGGTTGGTAGACAGCCACCAACACTGTGGTGAAACTTGCTGCATCTACCTTCACAGAAGCAGAATATTACAACCTGAAGACAGAGGCAGAAAGTTTCTCTGTAACACTGGTACCTTCGTGATTTCAGGCTTCTGCCACAGTGTAAATGAGATAGTGCTCTTCTGGGATTTTATGCAGGGTAGAATGATCATTTGTTACCGACATTTTGGGACAACCTATCAGTCTCACATACAACGGTCAAGCAGTCCAAGAAGAATGCTGGTCACAAACTATCTCTCTATGCCGCATAAAAACCCAGAAGATCGCAGATGTCACAGTGGTACCGCTAGATGAAACTATATGATGTCACATTCCAGAAAAGAGTAACATATGCAACAACAGCCAAGTACTCTTAAGTTCTAGACAACATAATTCTAATGCCCATTTTCTATGTTGCAACAATAACAGAAACTACAAAAAATAAGTGTAATGAGGCTGCGGAAAGTAGTCTCATGGATGGTGGGAATGAAGGTCTTTGTTACTTAGGTTGTTAGGTAACCACGAGTATTAATGATCAATATGGCATAAAAACTATGTAACATTAAATGTAGCTTAACATCCCAGAAGGCTGGCATCTGCAGTAACATCACACTGAGAACATCAAATCTTGCAAAATGCTCTAAACATCTCTTTTTCAATTTACTGTCCTGCATCCCTCCAGCCCTCTCTGACCTACGTCAACCAGCCACAGCACAAACCCTTGTCGGAGCACTGTGGCTTAATGAATGGAGGGTAACACAGAAGAGAACTAGGTGACAGTAACAGCTGGAAATGGATAACGAACGGGTCGCTGTCAATCTGCGTCTGTCTTATGAAAGGTCTAGCATCTTCCAAAGTGGGTATTCCATAGAGTGCAATCTAGTGCTTCCTCTTGCAGTTGCCAGTAACCTCTAGTTTCCTTACGGTTATCCATTAGCTCCTTATATCTTCTTCCTCTTTCCCATCACATGTAGCCTTCTTTCTATCTTTCCTTCAAAAACTTGTTTCCGAAGGCATTTCCTATGTAAGATGTGACCAATCCCATTAGCCATCATTCTTTTTATTGTATGCGGGCCATTAATTTCCTCTTTGAATCTCTGCAGTCACTTTAAGGAAGGGGTCAATCCATGAAAATTGTTTCTACAGCCTGACATGATCAGGCCTGGTCACAGATTTCAATGCACAGAAAGGAATTAATAGGAGGCTGGAGAAAACTGCAGCATGAGAAGCTCATGATTTGTCCTCCTTCCTGAACATTATTAGGATGACGAAATCACGGAATATGAAACATGAGAAATTCATATGAGAATTTTGGTAGCTACACCTGCATGAAACTCTGAATACATAGGCAAAGATGGGAAGATAAAATTAACATGGATTTTAAAGAAACAAGATGGAAGGTTTTGAGATGTTCCATATTCTATGCATTAATTAGAAGCATAAAAAAAGGTAAAGTGATCCCATTACAGGCCCGGAGTGGCACAGAGGGAGGGTAGAGGTATAGCTCTACTCTTCCATGACCGCAGCACTAGAAGTGGGTGAGTATTAATTAGATACATACAATGTATTACAGACCAATAAATGTACTTTAATTATACTGACTTTAATTTTGTTCATGTATTTTTATTACAATAGAAAAATATATATAAAATTAAAGCACATTTACTCGTAATATATTTTAAGATGGGAAAAAATGTACTGGGTTCTCTGGCTTGGCACAGAGAAATAAGATGGGCTCTTCTGGACAGGAAACTGACTGTTCAGGTTCTATAAAATTCATATAATTTATTGAGTTGCTAAGCAACTATCAGTTTCTCAAGAGGATTTCTGAAAACAGATTATGTCACCTAAGCCACACAGACAAAAACCAACAACAGCACACAATTCGACTGAGTAAGAGGCACATGAATTGACCTTTGAAGGGATTCCTTTACCTTAGTTTGAGTTGTGTTTCTGTCTGTGACAGATGTATGGTCCACCTTCTTATGGAATTCAATGTCATAATGTGTGATTTGGCCATTCCGATGCTCCCTGAGAGGTATATCCCATGTAACACACACAACATCAGGTGTCTGAAAGTGATGTGAGATGTTAGTGGGAGGCCCACTTGGGGGCCCTTCGGGTGTGAGGAGGTACTTGATGCTCTCCTGGCCAAATCCAATATGATTCTGCCCTGCTACCCGAAACTCATATTCCACTCCTCGCTCTGTAACACCAAAAGGTAAACAATTGTTACGACTTAAAAAACGTAATATCTGAAACAGTTCATTAAATAAAGTGCCTTGGCATGGGCCAGATAAATAACGTTTGGTTTGTAACAGGAGCAGCCATTTCTCAGTTAGGATAGGCAAGTCCTCACAGATTTGAACTAGTCTCCCCACAAATATAAGTAAGAAACAACCACTTAAGCCACCTTGCTCAGGCAATTCTTATTCATAAAAATCAATCCCCTATACACCAAATTTGATTGAGACGCATTCTGTTATTTGTAGAATAAAATAACACATTAAGAACATGTAGGCAGTAACTCCCCACTGTGCATTTAGTGTGCCTTGCAACAGGACACATACAGGATCTAACATACAAAATTATCACTTAAAATACAGCTTGGTGTGATGCATATATACACTGGATAAGGGATAAAGTTTGGCTCTATAATTCAGTAATGTCCCCTGTTTCTCTCATCAAAAATTGACGACACAAAGAGTGAATGAATTTTTCAAAATCCTGACACAAAAATAACAATTGTACTTACCAAGGTCATTGATCTTATGGGAATGGACCATGGTTCCTTTGAACATCTGTTCTTTTAGAGGCTGATCTTTAACTCCGTAGCGAAGCCTGTACCCCAGAAGTTCCCCATACGTCTGAGATGGACGCCCCCATTCCAGTTCTATACTAACAGTTGGTTCTCGTTCAAGCACCCTGCAATAGTGTTAGTACACATTTAACTCATATACAGTACTAGGAGTAACCTTCCATTGGCCCAGAATATGGTTCCTTTCTTTGTCAGTGTCACAATATAAAGGCAACAAAATGTGAAATGTACAGTTCCCTAGCTACAGCATTATGGCATAAGAACTGCAGGAATTGCACTACATAGTCTGTTAACACGTGGCATAAAAGTTAATAAAATGTATACATACTGGTGCTTAACTTTCTTTTTGGCTAGTACTGGTGATATGTAATGATGCAAGCAGCAACACATGAGATTAAGGCTCTAACAGCAATGTTGCTGAGGATTCAGGACATCTTGGATATGGCCTTGTGTCGTTCAGTGAGTGGTTCTTGATGATTTTAAAAAAACATAGTATCTTCCCCAAGGAGAATGCATTCTTCTGAGACCTCTTTATTCATGTCAATGAAGGCACTATGATCCTTGAAAATTTCAGGAGTGACTCATCCAATGACATGGTGTCACATCCCGGAATACCCAAATCTTTAAACAGCACCATGGCTGATATACACTGTCAGTGTTACAATATTCTGCATAGTTTACATAATTCATTACTTCATGGCAAGCAAAAAACTTTCTATGTCACACTTACTTAAGATTTACTGTTGGTCTGTTTGGTACACCGCCCGGCGTCTTAATGGTGACGGGAGGACTGCGATCACCGTCACCTTTCCTGGTGAGCGCTGCCACCTGCACCGAATACTTGGTATCCGGTTGCAGGCCGGTTACATTCAGCTCCTGAGCATTTCCATCCAGAACATCAAATCTCATTGGATCATTCAGAAGACCTTGTCCCTAGGAAGAGAAATCAACGTTACCCATTATAGTCAGCAAAGAACTGCAGTCCCGTCCTGATCCTGCTCGCAAGCTGTCAGCAAATCTGTATGACATATACCATTGCTGTGTGTACAGTGAAAAAAACTCCTGATGATGGACAGAGGAACTGTCCAAAACATGTGGAGTTTCATTCCAAAAATAGATTTGAGAAATTAGTGCATCTAGTTGGATTTATTATAAGAAGATATGACAGTTGTTCGCTTGTCTTCTCATATGTTGCACACATACTTGTTCACTTATCAAAGACATCTGTTGTGGAAACATGGCTACAGATTAATTACTGGAAGTACTTAATGCTTTTTTGCAACAGTATAACATGTCAATGCAGCAGGCACATTGACACAGAGATCCATTTTTCAGTACCTTAGTGCCACATACCCATAACTGCTATATTTAATGTATATTTGTCACCTGTGGTTACCTGCTACATTAGGGGGACGGTTTTACAAATACTGGCCAGTTGTCATTTTCCCATCAACTGTTGGTAAATGTTAGAAGAATCACAAATGTTGTTGTTACCTATCAAGTTGAGATTTGCTTTGCATTCCCATGACTTCTTTTGTATACTTGACAAGCATGCACATGACTGCAGTTCCATCCTGACCCTGCTCGCAAGCTGTATGACATATACCATTGCTGTGTGTACAGTGGAAAACTCCTGATGATGGACAGAGGAACTGTCCGAAACATGTGGAGTTTTATTCCAAAAATAAATTTGAGAAATTAGTGCATCCAGTTGGATTTATTATAAGAATTTATCATGATGCACAGTCACCTGAACATCAATTTATCACGATGCGCGGTCACCTGAACGTCAATTTATTACGATGCACGGTCACCTGAATGTCAATTTATCATGATGCGCAGTCACCTGAACGTCAATTTATCACGATGTGTGGTCACCTGAATGTCAATTTATCACGATGCACGGTCACCTGAACGTCAAACTGTCATATCGTTTCCACAGCTTGTTCATTTGGCAGACATTCACATCCAGGTACATTTGCTATATGTTCGCTCATCACTGTGCTTTCATTCCCACGACCCATTCACTTCTGCCAACCTCACCACTCGATACAATTTATGATTCTAAATGTCCTCCAAACACAAGTCACGTGCATGCTTGTCAAGTATACAAAAGAAGTCATGGGAATGCAAAACAAATATCAACTTGACAGGTAACAACAACATTTGTGATTCTTCTAACTTGTGTCCCATTTACCAACAGCTGATGGGAAAATGACAAGTGGCCAGTATTTGTAAAACCGTCCCCCTAACGTGGCAGGTAACCACAGGTGACAAATATACATCAAATATAGCAGTCATGGGTATGCGACCTTAAGGTACTGAAAGACGGATTTCTGTGTCAATGTTTCCTATTAGGAAGTCCCATTCCATATTGTACCTAGATATATTCCACAGCACAAGGCAGCAAGTGTGCAGTGCTCAAGAGAACTGATGTGAAAATTGTGAACAAACATTACTTCAACCTTTCCCAATGTCTTCATTACCTGACAGATAGCTTTTATATGTAACTCTTAAGAGTGTCTGGTCTGCGAGAGGGGAGATAAGAGAAGAATGGAGAAAACTCCCTAATGAAAAGCTTCACAATTATTACTCCTCATCAAATATTACTAAAGTGATCAATTCAAGAAGAATAATAACATGACATGGGCACAGAGCATGCATAGGGAAAATCAGAAATGACTACAAGATACAGAGATATTTGTGTCACTGAATAAGTACGTAGTCACTGATTTATGAGACAACATAAAGACTCATCATCAAGGCAAGATATTTCAAACCTTGAAAACTGGATGAAAACATCAGGCACTAGTTACTCAGTGAGGTGGTATCATATTCCACAAAAAAGGATACCTCAAATGCACAACCATAAAAGCCTAAAACCTTGTACACTAAAAAAAAAGGGTTAGAGAAGTTGATGGGGAGACCTCTCTTGTGCAACCCATGCACACGTAGGAGGATAATATTAAAACTGATCTTAAAGAAGCAGGGTGCGAGGGTGTGGCCTGGATATATCTGGCAAATGATAGATACCAACAGAAAGTCCTTGTGAACTTGGTAATTAACACTCCGGTTCCATAAAAGGTCAGAATCCTCTAAACTAAGTAACTAATTAGCTTCTGAAGAAGGACTGTGTTGCAAGGTATGTTAGACTGATGCTAATTACAGTCATCCTCAATATTTTACATACTGTTCTTGTTGTAATCCATAGCTGTTCAGGCATTATTAACTAACTAACTACAAGGGGAACACTCCTGCTTGAGAAGCCCACAGCTGCTCATCTGATTGAGTAATTCCCATCTGTTTATGATGATTCATTACCTTCCTCACAACTACCTACTAACCAATGCCATTTTAATATTATCCTCCAATCTACACCTAGGTATTACAAGGGATCTCTTCCATTCTGTCCTTCCATGGCCATTTCATCTTCCTTCATGTAATCATCCAAATAACATACAGTGCAGTACAAATAATGAAGACCCAAGTATGCAATATCCTCCGGCATCCTGTCATTCTGCTCCTCACCATACTCATGCACAAGAAAAATTTTAATATTATCTTTTCATTTATGCACTGGGCATAAAAATAAGAAGACAAAGCTCTTAAAACCCTGCATGGCACTGATTCAAAAACAAATTTAGTTGTAAAGGAAAGGCCAGACAAAATACAGTAAACTCCTGTCTTTAAGAACTGCAGACTTTTGATTCATATTAAGATACCACCTTTCCACGACAGAATACAGAAACTGTACATTGCATGTGGCTACTCAAGTATTATTACAAACCTCTTCCTTTGTTTCCTGCACATGTATGTGGTAGCCACGGATAATGCCGTTACGATCTTTTTCCAAAGGAGGCCGCCACTGAACTCGGATTGCAGTCGAGTTGATAGATGTTGCACGTACATCCTGAGGGTCACCTGGTACTGTAATCAACCACCATAAGATGATCACATACCCATTTGGCCAAAAGAGTAAAATAAAAAAACAACTGCCACACATTCCCACACTCATTCTTTCTAACTTTACGACATATGCATTGAAAAGTCATCTAGGATGTTTACTTCTTAATAAATATGTAAAGTACTTTAGACTTAAACACAGGATGACTAATTCTCATCTGTACTTAATTTACAAATTAGCATATGATATACTTGATTTGAAATATGCTCAGTAACAACTTCTGTAAAGATATTTCATTCCCTTACTGTAATAACAATTAAAGTTTATCTATGCTTCAGAAACATACACTATATCTAGCACACACCATTCTTGAAACACAAGTAACTCAAAAGCACACTAAAAACATCACCTGCTCTTTCATTCTTTTACAATACCTTTGTTCCACTCCTTGCTTTCGGGGGAATGTCCAATAGAAACATTCATCACTACAAGAAACATAAAGACAGCCCTCTGATCATCTCAGCTGCTAATGCCAGGAGTTTTAAACTTTTTTAAAATTTATCACAGTACCTTAATAAATATTTAAAGTGTTCATAAATAATTAAATATCAAACTGGCTTTTTTTACTTCCTTTAGTATGTAATTAATCTGTTAACATTTGAATACCAACACATTAACAACAAACCCTTCACATAACCATTCTCAACAAAGATCTGTGAACAGAGAAGACGAAGAACGTACCTTATTTTCATAATGAGATGGCAAGACTATGACTACGATTGTGAACAGAACTCAAGAAGAGAAGAAAGTGCGAGTAAAACATTGAAAACAAAAAAGTTTCATATCTGAAAAAGCCATTATCACAAAAACAAAAAAACTACCAAAAAATTTCTACGACAGAAAAAGTATATATATATGTATGTCAAATACTGTCTAAAAGCTCTACAGCACACAAAATATTGAATCTAAGATCCACACAACGAAGAAGTGTTAGTGTCATACTCACTGAGCTTGGCAGTGCGATCAGTTGAGCGACCAGCTGTAGCAACAGATAGTCAGGGGAAAAAGTGGAAAAAAATTGTAATGTAAGTGAGAAAAGTATTTGTTCTTTTCTACATAGCAAAAAATTGTTCTGCTTTCTCAGATAAAATCATTCTTTCTGTGTGAAAATGTTTTTCCCCTCTCTGGTCACCGGCAAAATATTCTGTTGTGGCTGTGATGATAATACTTGTTGCTGTTGTTGTTGTTGTTTTGTTTACTACAAAAACAGGCACTGGGCGTGTGAAAGTTTTTGTCTCCCTCTTTGTACAGAGGGAATTTATTTTCATCAAAAAACAAAGTAAAAATATACTATTTTTTAAAAGTGTTATGAAGGAAAGTTGTGGCTAACATGCACAAGATATATACTGCACAGATAATAGCTACAAACAGTAGGAATCCAAAATAATTGCTGAAAAAGGGGATTAAAACTGGTTCATGTATATAACAGACAAAATATGAACTAATGGACAAGGACCAAACATCTGAACCAAAATTGATAATAACTGCACAAAAGAAATTACGGAAGAGAATTGATAACAACAGGAAATTTATCATGAGAGACTTGAGTGTAAGAATTTAAGTAAAATAGTAAATAAACTGAAACAGAAGGAAAGAAATTCTAAAAGCAAGTTACTTCTCATTATACACACACGCATACACACACACACACTCACACACCCATATGCATATTCATATTTACAAAAAATAAAATTTACAGCCTGTGATAAAAATACCAGAAATGCACACACGCGCACACACATACACATACACACGCACACACACGCCAGTACGATGCAACACACCGGCAAATCCAACTTCAAGGGCAGTCTGATCCACTGCAACTGTCCTTACAAACACTAAGAAACAGAAACCTTTCATTACATTAAGAAGACTTACACTTAAACATAGCAGTAAGTAAACCGGATAGCAATAAACTTCTCATTCCACACTAACACAGCCAGTTAGAACAAGCACAGGTCCTGCATCGGGAAACAAAATTTGAGTGTTCAGTGTTACGGAACACAACACAGTCATGAAAGGGAAAGAATAAGTAAAGTTGTCTCTGCGATTAAATTAAACACCATGCCACGATGATGTATGAGGAAATGGAGGTAAACCACCATGCAATCTTTACCTCATCATTACATGATGGAGGTGACTGGTCAGCGTCATAACCGAGACAACGATTTAACTGCACAAACAACCCCTGGTACACAATGGTTAGGCTATGTGGGCCCTGGAGCTGGTTGGGATTGTGTGCAGACAAGAAAAATATCTACCGCTATTGGTAACTGAACTTTGATTCCTCAGTCATCCGATCTGTAGCCCACACACTACATTGAATGAGCCACCTTGGCTCCTGTCACAGGAAAATTACTGTTGTGTTCAGATACCTTGATGCTTGATCCCCCTTAAACATAGCAACCAGGTGTAGTCAACACTGTCCAGCCACTGCTTGGCATTAGCTTTTCAAAAAAGATTTTACTCTGTTCTTCAATGCAATGCTCGACTATCATTTCAATAATCTCTCCCTTTTTCCTATGAATTACTTTGTAAGAAGTTTCTTACACGTCACTCTGCTTCATTGTTTAACAGCAAATGAAGAATCCTGAAAGTTATATGACCATGTTTTTGGAATGGAAGGAAAACAGAACATCTGCACTGTGCTTCACCTTTTACCAGCTTTCATCTTCACCCCAATGCTAAAAGGGACAGAGCTAAATGCCGAGAATATAAGTAAATTATTTCCCCTGTTTGGACAGTAACCAAATTTCACTTATAAACCTCCCACAGTAACACTATTTTGCCTATCAACTTCCTAGAGTAACACATTTTCACCCATAAACCTTCAACAGTAGCATAATTTAACTCATAAATATACTACACTAATATATCCACATGAATACTATATCGATATAGACTGTGACGGTCTGATCCTAGATCATTCCACTCTTCACACTCAAGATTTGCAGTCAGTTTCAAACTTCATCTGATATAAACAATGCACTTGAAACAGCATTTAACACAAAAATACACAACAAATAAAAAAGGAAGAATTTTGATTGCTTGTATGAGACGTTAAATTTTGATCAAAATCACTAGGTTAATACAACAAGACTTTTTATTCACAGTATGTACTGTCATTATATTCTTGTGTAACACATTCCTGACTTCTTGACCCACATTAATTTGCAGCATTCATTAATACAAGACAGCATATCAGCACAACATAAATGGAGAATAAATGGAATAATTTTTGATTATCTGATACAGTAGTGTTTCCATAAATTTTAATTAATTAATTTCCGTGGAAATTTGATTGTATGAATTAATATTTTCATGACTTTTTTTTTTTTACATAGACACTGAATATTGACCTACCATAACAATTTTGATCCATAATATTACTTTTTTTTTATTTTTAGGGCGAAAAAATTCTCAGCACGCCTTTCTTCAGAGGGGAAGTAAAGCCGTTGGTCCCATGTCGTAGATTTGCGGCATGTAAAAGATCCCTACATTTACGTGGAAGTTGGAATTTAGGCAAAATTACTACCGGACATCTTTCTTGCCCACAGTTCCACCTTTCGCTGCTAGGATCTCTCACGTCGTTGTGGACGGAGGCACCTGGCGGTTAAAGTGGGAATGTCTAAAGGCGGGGGAAAGCAATGGCAAACTACCCCCAAGAAGTT
>Ga0123355_10012969_pt1 | contig 12943 bp, 16 predicted proteins | sample TergutEmb28metaG_3_FD_89872 | JGI IMG/M metagenome (GOLD analysis project Ga0123355, IMG submission 89872) | Embiratermes neotenicus P1 segment gut microbial communities from Petit-Saut dam, French Guiana - Emb289 P1 | ecosystem: Host-associated > Arthropoda: Insects > Digestive system > Gut ... | reverse complement strand
CTCTCGGATTTAAACTATTATTCATCAGCCAAAGCCTCCTTTTAAATTTTACCTAACCTTCACAGATACGTTCTTTATCAACATGTATGTACCAATTCCTAATACTGCAGTCGTAAGTATTCCCATTATACTAAAGAATCCATTATCTGAAGATGTCTCGATTTCAAACCAGTGGTCTCCAATTGTCAAATTAAACATGTTAAATCCAATTGCAATATTCCAGCCTAGAAAACCTAAGATGATGAAAACTGCCACGATAATCGCCACTCCAATTAGCCATCCAACTCTCTGACATATGATTGCGCCACAATAGCCAAGTAGAAATAGTGAGGTATACATTAAAAATTGCATTGTTAAAATTGAAATTTCACCACCGCCAATGTGAAATGTATTATAAAATAAGCTTCCTGGAGTAATGAGTGAATTAACAATGATGTTCAACAATAGTACGAATGGTGCAATTAATAGACTTACAATTACTGCAGACACTATGGTCGCAATAAAATACTCTTTTCTTGCAATTCCCACTCTTATGTGTTGTGGCAGCTCAGATCCTGCTGTAATGCCTGCTATAAACATAACAAATACAAAAAATCCAAATGAGATAAAATTGAATATTCCGCCTATGTTAATCCTTCCAAAATCAGCAATATTGATATTCAAATTTCCAATACCAATACCTATCTCTCCACTCGTTCCAAATAATAGATTTAGAACAATTGGAATTACAACAGCTAATCCGAAAAAGCCGAATAGATATTTCACGTACTCCAACAAGTCAGCCTTAATCAATCTTTTCACTCTTGAGTTGAAAATGTTATTCATCCTCCTGACCTCCCGTTAAATGTATAAATAGATCTTGAAGCGAAACTGATGAGATCGTTAAGTCCATATCCTGTGCTAATATACGATCCTTGTCGGTGATGTCGTCAAAGATGGTTATTTTCTTGAAGCCACCGAGTGTTTCTGTACTTAATATTTCCTTGCCCCTCGCAAATGCATCGATTGCTTCCGCTGCGCCTGTTACTGCTGCACCCATTGTGATAATTTCGTCGTAGGCGCCTTTTTTGATTAGTTCTCCTTCATGTAGCATAATGACTTCGTCGAATAGGTATTCCATTTCTGAGACAAGGTGCGTGGACATAATGATGGTGCGTGGGAAGCGTTCTTGGTCTTTTAAGACTTCTTTGTAGAACAAGTCTCGCGTTGGGGCGTCCATACCAAGGTATGCTTCATCGAATATAGTGATGGGTGCACGACTGGCTAAACCAATAATAACAGTAAGGACAGATTGCATCCCCTTTGATAGTTTATGTGGTCTTTTATTCGTAGGAAGTTTAAATTTTTTTATTAGCTCTTCCGCATATGCTGGGTCAAAATTTGGTCGATATTGGGTTTCTCTTTTTATATATTTTGAAACTCTTGGATGGATGTCTGCTGATTCTGAATTGAATTCTCTTTGATAGACAAATTGGACATGTTGCATGAGTTCCCCGTTGTCAAATAGCGGTATGCTATCGACTAAAATGTCGCCATGGGAGGCTTTTCTGTAGGATGCTAAAACTGATAGTAAACTCGTTTTCCCTGCTCCGTTGCGACCGATAAGACCGTAAATTTTTCCTGGTTCAAGGGTGAATGAGACGTCTTTTAATGCTTGGGAATCGTCGCTTGTTGGCAATAAATTTCTGTATGTGACTGATAAGTTTTTTACTTCTACTGTATAGTTGTTATTCATCTTTCTTTTCCTCCAGTTCGATCATTTCGATTAATGCTTTAATATCGATTCCCAATTTTTTCGCTTCTACCAACATTGGTTTTAGGTATTGTGTTAAAAAGCTCTGCCTTCTTTTTTCAGTTAACATATTTTTCGCCCCTTTATTTACGAATATTCCAACGCCACGCTTTTTGTATAAAATCCCTTCATCAACTAGCAGATTCACACCTTTTGATACTGTAATGTGATTTACTTTATAAAATCCAACAATCTGCGTTGTTGAGGGGACTTGCTCATCAGCGGCTAGCGCCCCGTTTATTATTTGATCTTCAATCCGCTCTTTGATTTGTAAGAATAATGGGCTGTTATCATCAAATGACTTACCTAACATCATTCGCACCTCCGATTATATGGTTGTTATGCGCTTGGTCATATAGTTATATACATTACTATAATACTATATGAGCATCGATTTGTCAACTGTTAAAATGAAAAAATAGTATATCTAATTTTAGCATACACTATTTTGATTTTGATTTTATGATACTAGATGGTTGAGAAGAGTTTTAAAAATGCAGCAAGTGGTTCATGTCGTTCAAATATACAATTAATTCCATATTCATTCATCTGTCTTCTTGTAATGGAACTAAATGTCGCATAGAAGACAACGCTCATTCTGGGATTCTTTGCCCGAATCTCATCAATAACTTTAAAACTTAATTCATTTTCTAAATAGCCGACAATGATTAAGTAGTCAACATTCAACATATCTTGTTCTAATTCGTCTTTACTCAAAATGGTTCCGTGAACATGCCCACTGGTTTTTTTATTGATAAACGAACCTAACTTACAAGCCATGTGATCTAGCCTATCTGATAAAATCAGAAAGCTTCCTGTAATATGCTTAAAATCTGCCGCTTCATATGACAAATCAAATTGTTTTTGCAAAACATCAAAATTAAATTCAGCGCAGATTTGTTCTATTTCTCTTAATTTGTTGAAATCATCGGTCATCTTTCTACTTTTTAAAAATTCGTTTCCATAAACGTTGTTGTTTACTCCAATCTTTTGTTCCATATAAATACCCCCACTAAATCTATCAAGGATTAATTTCGACTAATCCTTTATCTTTTGAATATTTTACCAAATTATGACAAATTATAAAACAGTTTCTCCTTAATATGTCTTCAGCTTATCTAAAAGTCTGTTTCAGCAGAAATTGCGTCGCTTTTCGACAAAATCACAACCATATTCGACAAAAATTTATCAACTCTAAATTGGTTTTTTTGTCGAATTTTAGCATAAATTGAATTTAAAAAAATGGCTGCACAATTCTTTAGAAGCGCATCCATATTTTTCGCTATATATCTACATTGATATTCCTTGTAAAGCCTTAACAACCTCTTTACGGAATTTTCGACCAATTGGTACTAAATCATCAGTATATCTTATTTTAAACGCATCTCCATCCTCAGTTATCATGGATTTCATTATCATTTGTTTGTTAACAATGTAGCTCTTATGGCATCTCAGTAGATTACCCGCTCCAGATAAATTAAGTAATTTTTCAAGCGACACATTAGACAAGTATTCGACTTTAACTTGTCTTTCATCGCGGTCATAAATAAACATTTTAATGTCTTTTGTCTCAGACACTTTTTCAAGGTATAAAATAGCATTGGCATCAATAGGCACTTTTTTATCCCGTTGGTAAATATAAATCTTATTGACAAATTGAATTTCAAAACGCTTGAGTTCTTGTTCAATCACACCAATAAATCGTTCTCTTGTTAGTTCTTTTTTTGGTATGTAGATATGAGTCCCGATGTGGTCGTGTATGTCTGCTCTGTATTTGTAATCAGCGTGAATCGTTTGGAAAATAACGGTGTTAAATGGATAGTTTTCACGATACTGTTCTGCTAATCTAAGACCTAATTCATCATTATCATCTGTTAGGCTAATTTCTAACACAAGTATGTCGATGTGATGAGTTTTCATGATGGCACTACCTTCTTCATAAGTCTTAGCAGTCAGCATTTGGACATCAAAACATTCAGCATGAATCCAACCTACTAGTCGTTGTATGTTTTGTGCGTTATCATCAATAATTAAAATTGTTTCCATAAATTTATACCCCTTTTCCTTTTATTTTTGATCACTTTCATGTTGAAATGCAAACGACTCATTTATTATAATAATATCACACTCAGCCAAATTTTTCTATATAGTAAATAAAAAAAACGATTTTATAGATATAAAATCGTTGCTGCTCAGTAACCAATCGATACAGACTTAATCCGCTTATTCAAAATTATCGTGTATTATGGTATAATAAAAATATGAGGGAGTTGATTTCATGATAAAAAATATCGTCTTTGATTTAGGAAATGTTATCGTTCGCTGGAATCCGAAGTATATCGTCTCACACTATACAGGCGATGGGGTCATGCAAGATAAGTTAATAGCAAATCTATTTGGTAGTTCGCATTGGCTAGGCTTTGATGAAGGTTTATTAACAAGAGACCAGGTTATTTATAATGTGCAGCAAACCCTTTCTGAAAATTACCATACAATGGTTCATGATATGGTGCATCATTGGCATAAACATGCTCCACCTATTGCGGGAATGGAAGAACTTGTGAGAGAGTTAAAGGACCAGGGGTATGGAATCTACTTATTATCAAATACAAATATTCATTTTGATGAATATAAGGATACGATTCCTGCTTTACAATATTTTGATGGTTACTATATTTCAGCTCAAACAAAACTAGTAAAACCACAAATTGAAATTTATCATGATTTTTTGAAGACTTTTTCACTTGTAGCAGAAGAATGTATTTTTATTGATGATATAGCCGATAATATTGCAGGTGCTATTGCTGCGGGAATTGATGGATACCATTTTGATGGGGATGTGAGAAAGTTACGCAAGTATATTAGTAAACAGACGAAGACCCAGGTGTAAAGTATAACTAGCGTTACTAATTTGCCTAATTGACTTTAAATGAAGGAATTAGAGCATTAGGCCAAACCCTATAAGGAGATTAGATTATGGTAATCATGGATAAAAGAAGGAAATTTGTTTTAATAAGTTTGGTAATGATTCTCTTAGTTGTTGTGTTAACTGCCTGCGGCGGAAGAACGCCTTATTGGTCAAGTGAATCACCGGATGAAAGTGTAGTTGAAACAGCCATTTGGGAATTAGCAATCGACGGAGATTTGAACTTGGATGAGGAGGCATTTATTCTCTCTATTTCGCCTTCTGGTAATTATATTCTTGTTTCCCTTCTTGCCGATTATGATTTGACAAATCGAAGATATAGTAATGTTATTGGCAAGGAAGCTGAGTATCTTGCCCTTTATTCCAAGGAAGATGGAATGTTTACTTTAGTAGAACGCATTGATATTGAGATAGTATCTGGCTATAGATGGAATGACATTGTTGTTAGCGCAAATGAAACGAGTATCGCATGGAACGAAGATGAAACTCAGATCCTATTAACAGCAGGAAAGCCGAATGCTTTCACCCCATCTTTTCTGATGTCGGGATTTTCAAGCGTTTTTCTTGTAGATTTTGATCAGGAGGTTGTCGAAGATGTGACAAGTTACCATTCTGAGCCTGTTGATCTAATTGATGGTGGTCATGCAGATTTTTTACCGCAATGGGTAGATCAGGATACGATTAGCTTTGTACGTTATACATTGGATGCTGAGGAACGGCTTGTTACCCATTTAGTTCGCATGAATTTACAAACCGGTGAGGAAGAGGTAATAGCAGATTTACCTATTGATGATCCTTCAGCATTAATTTCAGGTTATGTTATTCATGAGGAAGTGGTTTATTTTACTACTTTGGGTGTTCTTTGGAGTGAAAATGGATTTTTCTTTGTGGATCTGAGGGATGAAGAGAGTTCCCCAACTTTGTTGATTTCTGGTACGGATGCGCACGATAATAGTTTCATTTCTATCGAGATTTCTTCGGATGAGCGCTGGGCGTTGTTAACGATTCTCGACAACCGAATTATAACAAGAGACATCCCATTAGCAGATAATCCTGAGTATCCCCAGCCTGATCCAGGTTCGGCGGTGAGCATGATAACGGGACAACCATGGATTCCTTACCATAACGTGATTCTATTTGATTTATCCGAACTTACGATAATAGACCCCTTTATCGACAGTGCTCTTATACCAACGGAAGTCATTGTCACAGCTGCAACCTTTGCTCCTGACGGAAAATCGTTGCTCTGTACTGTATTTGGTGACGGTGATGTTTGGACACTAGCTAGTCACGAAGAAACGTCTATATGGCAAATAAGCCTGGGGGATGATTCATTTGAAGCCAGGCGAATATTTAGAACCGAATTCGACTTTAGCTTAGCAGCAAGGATTTCATGGCTTGGTGATCATTCGGTATGGATGAGACCTGGCGCTTGGATGATCCCGCCATCTTTCTCTCCACATCTCTTAGTAGTTCCAGCTGCATTTGAGGGGATTTATGATTAATAAGGCAATTTGGGCGTTAAAGACTTAGAATTGCAACGGTGAGATTAAAGCACAGGTTCTGGGTTTTGAACTTTGTGCTTTTTATTGTACGCACCAATCTATCGCTTTAACTCTGATGCTGTGATATAATATTTCTGGAGGTGGAAACATGTTAAAAATAGATTTAGGCAAGAGTGGTTTAAAGGCATCAAATGTTTCACTAGGCTGTATGCGCATGGCAGGTTTAAGTAGTGAAAAGGCTGCGAAAATTATCGCTGCAGCTTATGAAAGTGGCATTGACTTATTTGAACATGCAGATATTTACGGTGGGGGAACTAGTGAAGAAATTTTTGCAAAAGGTCTGCAAGATGCTGGGATTATGCGTGAGGATGTTTTACTACAAACGAAATGTGGTATTCGTCCAGATTTAGGTATGTTCGATTTTTCGAAAGAATACATTTTAAGTTCAGTTGATAAAAGTTTAAAACGACTGAATACTGATTATATTGATATATTAGCACTGCATCGTCCGGATACACTAATGGATCCTGCAGAAGTCGCTGAGGCATTTGATGTTTTGGAGTCAGCAGGGAAAGTAAGAAATTTTGGTGTGAGTAACCAGAATGTTGCACAAATGGAGTTGCTTAGTAAGTATGTTGGGCAAAAAATAATTGTGAATCAGTTGCAGTTTAGTATTATGCATACGCCGATGATCGATGTTGGGTTTAATGTTAATATGCAGCGTGATGGGATGTCGAATGATCGAGATGGTGGGGTTTTGGAGTATACGCGGATGAAAGATATTACGATTCAAGCATGGAGTCCGTACCAGTTTGGATTTTTTGAGGGTGTGTTCGTTGATAATCCGAAGTTTCCAGAATTGAACGCGCAACTTGAAAAAATTGGTAAGAAGTACGGCATTTCGAAGACTGCTGTTGCAACGGTATGGATTTTGACACATCCTGCTAATATGCAAGTTGTTGTTGGCACGATGAATGTTGGTCGTATTCGTGATATTTCAGCTGCTTCAGAAGTTAAATTAACACGACATGAGTGGTATGAGATTTATCGTGCAGCTGGTAATGTGTTGCCGTAGGAGTGTAATCGCTTTTGAATATTTTGTATCCAAAAGTGTGATATAGTAGATTTTATTTTTTAAAAAAGTGCAAGCCGTTTAAATAAACTAGTGACAAACGTGAAAGCGACTGGTATAATAGATGGTATAAGCCAATTTAGGAATGATACTTTCGATAAGGCTTTATATAGAATAGTACGAGCAGAAAGGGTGTCTTATTATGGAAAATTTGGAGCTAATCAGCTTTCAAATCATTGCAGCTGTCGGTAGTGCAAAAAGTATGTACATCGAAGCGATTCAAGAAGCTAAAAATGGAAACTTTGATGCAGCCGATCAGCTTATTAAAGAGGGAGCAACCGTCTTCCTAGATGGTCATAAAGCTCATTCTTCACTTATTCAAAAAGAAGCAAGTGGCGAAAAAGTTGAATTTAGCTTGCTACTGATGCACGCTGAAGATCAGTTGATGAATGCTGAAACAACAAAACTTATGGCTGAAGAGATCATTGAATTATATCGATCAAGGTAAAATCTCGGTCAATTAAATGAAATCAACGAGCATATGGGCTCAATCTTAAGGGAGTGATTAACATGAAAATCAAATTATTCTGTTCAGCAGGAATGTCTACAAGTATGTTAGTAGTAAGGATGCAGGAAGCGGCAAAAGCACGTGGGTTAGATGCCGAAATTGCCGCTTATCCAGAAGCAACATTGGATGTAGAAACAAATGATTGCGATATAGCTTTACTTGGACCTCAAGTCCGTTTCATGCTAAAGAAGGCACAAGGAATCTGCGAACCAAAGGGCGTTCCAGTCGATGTCATTGCTATGCAAGATTATGGTATGATGAATGGGGAAAAAGTGCTTAATGCTGCATTGGCATTAATTGACAAGTAGACTTTTAGTTCAACTAGCTTGATGAGGAAGAAAATAAAAAATGAGCACTTAAGAATTAAAAATCTAGTGCTCATTTTTCAACCTTTAAATTCTTTGATACCGCCTTATTCTTTTGTAGCGTTATCACGATTATCAAGAATATGCTGACCCATTGCCTCAAGAAGCAATCTTGCTCTTTTCGCTGAAGAACGTTTGAAAATCCAACTCATCACTTTGAAATTGATGTTGTCCATCTTCTTATGTCCTTCATAGACCTCTTCATAGCTAACTTCAATGTTGTCCTCATCAACTTTTTCGATGTGATAGATCGCAATGTTGATACCTCTAAAGTTCTCATATTTCATTTCATAAACATACGGGGCTTCAAGCTTAGAAATTGTTGCTTTAGCAGCTGAGGGTTTCCCAAGTCTGCTTGTCAACATTTTTTCATAGGAAAACCCTGCTTTTAAATCTTGATTGCGTGGTTTTTTATCTGTTGCTGCTTCGATATCAAACTTCAAGGATTCCATGAATAAATCAAACATTTCTTCTGGCTTTGCTTCTAAATTCATAGTAATTTTCACCGTTCACACCCTCTTTTTAAAATTCTTATAAAATGCGATGAGTATGAATTACCCATCGCATTTTAGATTAGATTGATTATCTTCAAAAGGGCTCATTTTTTCTTACGATAAAGCATCCACAATCCAATTCCAGCGATAACTACCCCTGCTAGCATTACTGAAATGCTAGCATTTATCTGGGGTAATGCACTGAGTACAATGGTAAGCAGTCCTGCGTTTAAAACAACAAGCCCACTCTTACTCATATCCTTCTTGCTCATACTACTCAACTGCGACCGCCTGGAAGTAAAGAACGGAGCCCCATGGTTCTTTTTTAATCGTTTCCCGTGCTAATCTTGCAGCCACAACTTTATCTTCAATTGTTGTTTCAAATAATAATTTTATTCCTTTTTTTTCAACAAAGGTAAATTGACCATCTTGATTTTCTAACAATTCAATAATTTCGTCCGCTTTGAGTGGTGAGTTAATAGATATCACAGCTAAACCTCCTTTATTTGCAAATGAAAACCTTTATACAACATCTTCTAATTCAATATCGAATTTAACATTTGCATAGCTTTGAACAATTGTAAAAGTTGCTTGGTTATCTTTTTCTGGGGAAGCATGATACCCATAGCCAGTGAAAATAAATGGTTTTGAAAAAACATCAGATTCTCCGAATTTTCTAATAAGTTCTGTTAAGTGTCGATAATCATATTTTTCACCAATAAACTCTTTTAATTTTGAATGAAACTTTCCTACTGATCCTTCAGGCATCCCATGCTCGCTTACGAGTTTCACATCTAAAATTCTCTTTTCCATTATTTTTCATCTGCCCCCATTTTGTTAGCCGCTAGTACAAATGGTGCCCAAATTACGAAGGCTACTGCTAAGTTTACAATCGTCAAGATAATTGATCGCCAATCTCCTGCTGTTGCCAAGAATCCACTAATACCCGCTGGCATTACCCATAGTACACTAATAACAACTGGATCAACTAATCCTGCTGCTGTCACAAAGAACGCAATCGTTGCTGTTGCCATTGGTGCTAGGATAAACGGAATCATGTAAATTGGGTTAAGTACGATTGGCATACCAAACATGACTGGCTCATTAATATTAAAGATACCTGGCGCTAATGCTAGCTTACCAATTGTTTTTGATTCAGTACGTCTAGATAAAAGTAGGATTGCTACAATCAGGACGATTGTCACCCCTGCTCCACCTGGCCAAACAAATGCTTCAAAACTTCCTGCTACCCAGTTATACGGAATTGCTTCTTGTAATTCATGGGCATTGATGTTCTCATTCATTGCTGTTCCATAAAGCGTTTGGAAGATTGGCGCTAAAATGTTAGTTCCGTGAAGACCGAAGAACCACAACAAATGAACTAAGAATACGAGAAGAATAACTGCACCGTAACCTTGTGACAAGTTCATTAGTGGTGCTTGAATCGTTTCTGTGATCCATGTAATCATTGGCATACCTGCAAAGTGTCCAAATGCCCAGTTAATCACTCCGACCACATAAAGGGCAGCAGTAGCTGGAATAATTGCCGCAAATGCCTTAGAAACTGCTGGCGGTACACTATCTGGTAGTTTGATTGTGACTTTCTTAAGCATTAACTTCGAGAAGATAATCACTGCTATGATACCAGAGATTAAAGCTGTAAAGAGTCCGGCTCCACCCATATGAGCAGCGAAGTTAAAGAATCCCCAGCCACCAACTGTAATCTCTAATGTTTCACCCACCTCAGCAATGGCAACTCCCGCTTCTGATAAAGCTTCAATTGCTTCTGGTGTGAGCGTAATCACGTCAGCTGCTACTTCGCGTACTAAGGTAGCTGCTTGCGTAAGACCCATCACAAATGCTGATAATGATACGATAGAACCTGGCAATGGATCTACATCATAAGCTTTTGCCATGTTAGCACCCAGCGTTACCGAGAATACCAAAGCTATAACCGCAAGCGATCCCAACCAGATATGCCCATTAACATTAATAATAAACTGGATAAATCCTGAATTAACAAATCCTTCCCATCCCCATTCATTTGGGAAATCTCTAATAAATGCATTTAATAATACCGCTACAGAACCCGCCATTGTAATCGGTAAAGTAGAAATAAATGCATCACGCACAGCAACCAAATGCTTTTGCGTACCAATTTTTGTTGCAACTGGAATAATGAATTTTTCCATCCATTGCATAAGTCCATCCATTTTAAACAACTCCTTTTCTTTTTCAATTGGTATATACCAATTGTCCTATGGCTATATTGTAACCTCTTCCTATGAGAATTGCAACCCTTTTTATAAGTTTTTTTCTGTTTAAATGAATTTTCTTGTCATATGCATGAATGATTAGTATGAATTACAACTGTTTTTGAACAAATATCCTGTCAGAAGGTTGATTATATCGGTAGTGCCAGTAGATGGTATAAATAACTTATATGGTGATTGTATGACTCTGTTGGATGACTTATGACCAGTGCAATCGCTAAGCTTTATAAACCTCTGTACCCTTTACCAAGGTCAACTGACAATTGAACTCATCATCAAGCAAAATCACATCTGCATCTTTACCTATTTCAAGACTCCCTTTGCGTTCAGAAATGTTAATCGAAGTTGCAGGATTAAGGGATGCCATGTGAATAGCTTGAGATAATGTTGCATCTGTGCTTCTATAGAAATTACAGACGGCTTGATTCAATGTTAACACACTACCTGCTAGTGTTCCATCTGCAAGACGGGCAACTCCTTCTTTCACATGCGCCGCTTGTCCACCAAGATCATAAACCCCTTCTTTCATACAACCAGCACGTATACTGTCTGTAATAAGAATAACACGATCTTCACCTTTGTTGTCTAATACAAACTGGAACAAATGGTCATTTATATGTACCTTATCTGCAATCACTTCTGTAAAGACATCATGTGTTAATGCTGCTCCAACAATTCCTGGATCCCGGTGGTGTAAACCTGTCATCGCGTTAAATAAATGCGTTATATGAGAACAGCCGTATTTAATCGCTTGATGAGCCAACTCGTAACTTGCATCGCTATGTCCAATGGATAAGATCACATCCGTCTCAGCTTTCACTTTCTTTGTAAACACCCAGTCAGGATCCATCTCAGGTGCATACGTAATAAGCTTGATCACATCTGAAAAATCATGAACCCAATCGTAGTCAGGTGCTACAACAAATGCTTCATTTTGCGCACCCTTATATTTCACATTAATAAATGGTCCTTCTAAATGCGCACCCAATACTTCTGCACCAACCAATGCTTTACCTTGTAAACTTCTCACTGTTTCCAATGACTTATAAATATTTTTACGATCCATCGTCATCGTTGTCGGTAAGAATGATGTCGTTCCGTACTGGGCAATTCCTGATGAAATAATCTTAATCGCATCAGCTGTTCCATCCATTACATCAGCACCCATGCTTCCATGAATGTGAATATCAACAAAACCTGGAGCAACGAGGAATCCCTTTGCATCAATAACCTCTGCATCAATCGGAGCAACATCTGCAATATCAATGATTTTCCCATCCCCGAGGACTAATACTTTATTCTCTAGCACCCCGTTGGGAACTTGTATCTCATTTGGCATTACAACTCTTCCATTTATAATAGCTTTCACTTAAAATCAACTCCCTATTTGTGAAATATCCGTCCACTTCTATTATGGTTGGGCAATAATCATTTCAAATTCTCCATCGAGTTCTACTTCGCGAATCCTGACTGGGATAATGATATGATCACCTTTTTTCACTGATTGCCCTGCGATTTTTCCTATTCCATCAATGATGCTGACTAGCGTATATGTCGGTTTTTTAAATCGACTTATAGCCACACCGTTTACCTTATACTTTGAAACAGTGAAAAATTCATTTGAAACAAGTTCGATGATAGAAAGTGCCTCGTTTTCGATCACAGTAACAGGATCTGGATTGACACTAACGTGAGGAATCGTACTTACAGCAAGAGATTTTTCAATATGCAGTTCCCGTGGATTTCCCGCGTCATCTAATCGGTGATAGTCGTATAATCGATAAGTTGTATCTGATGACTGCTGAACTTCAAGAATAACCGTTCCTTTACATAAAGCATGAATTGTTCCCGACGGTACATAGAAAAAATCACCTTTTTTAACAGGTTCTCGCCGTAAAAATTGATCCCACTGATCATTCTCAATCATTTCAACGGCTTCTTCTTTCGT
>Ga0123355_10012968_pt1 | contig 12944 bp, 8 predicted proteins | sample TergutEmb28metaG_3_FD_89872 | JGI IMG/M metagenome (GOLD analysis project Ga0123355, IMG submission 89872) | Embiratermes neotenicus P1 segment gut microbial communities from Petit-Saut dam, French Guiana - Emb289 P1 | ecosystem: Host-associated > Arthropoda: Insects > Digestive system > Gut ... | reverse complement strand
TTTTCCCTAATTGTGCAGCAAGACCTTTTGAAAAAGCGTTTTTCTTTTTTAAAAGTCGAGCCAAAAGTGAAAAAACATGCTATACTATACCCATGACTACAAAAATCTCCCAAGCAATTAAAAAACACTCTCTCATCAAAGACGGCGAGCGCGTGTTAATAGCTCTTTCCGGCGGTGCGGACAGCGTCGCGCTTTTGTATGCCTTAAAGTCAATGAACTATGCTTTATGCGCGGCACATGTAAACCATATGATTCGTGGCGAGGAAGCATTGCGCGATGAGTGGTTTGTGGTTGATTTATGCAGAGCGCTTGGCGTTCCTTTGATGATTTACAAGAAAAATTGCCCACAATATGCGGCACTTAACAAACTGACGCTCGAAGAAGCTGCTAGGAAACTGCGCTACGAAGCGCTTGAGAACGCGAAAGAAACGTTTGGTGCGCAAAAAATCGCAACCGCGCACACTGAAAACGATAATTTGGAAACAATGCTTATGCGGCTCATCCGCGGCTCTTCATCTTATGGGCTTAGGGGTATTGATATCAAAAAGGGGCATATAATCCGTCCGCTGCTCGATGTGAATCGTGAGGAAATTGAAGAATTTTTAAAAACCCATGAGCTCTCGTATGTAGAGGATTCCACAAATACGGATACAACGTATTTCAGGAACCGCGTGCGGCGATTACTTCTGCCTGAGCTGGAGTCCTTTTATAACTCGAATATCCGCGCGGCACTATCGCGGCTATCGGAGAATTTGAAGATGGATGCGGACTTTTTTCACCAGCAAGTCGAGGAGAGCTTTGACAAGTACGCGAACGTATCGAACGATGCAATAACTATATCTATTGAAGCCAAAAACGCGCTCCATCCGGCGGTTTTCACACGACTTATCAGACAATCAGTAGTCAAACTCGTAGGTAATGATAAGGACTTCGATTATGTTCACACGTTGATGGTTAGTGATTTGTTTGAAAAAAATTCAGGCAAGAAGATTAGTTTGACAAAAGGAATATCAGCCTCAAACTCCTTTGGCGATGTTGCGATATATAAAGAAAGACCGCCGATTAGTGAGGAAATTATCCTCTCAAACGGCGACTTTGTGGAGCTGCCCGATATGGATTTATGGATAAGCCTCTCGAGCGAGAAACTGCCGGATATAAAAGAAAATTTTATTAAGACTTGTACTTATGAAATTAAATGTGATAAAATAATGGGTAGTGTGTTGATTCGTGCTCGCAAAAACGGCGATATGATAACAAAGCAATGTGGAAAGATGATGAAGCTAAAAGATTTTCTCATCGAGCAAATGATTCCCGTTTTTATGCGCGATAATATTTATGTCGCAGCGCAAGGCAGCAACATTCTTGCGATGCTTTCGCCGTTAAACTATGCAGCCCTTCCTTTGGAAGGCGAGCGATTATATGTAACATTATGGAGGAAAAATGGGCGCAAAAATTGAGGTAATGATAAGCGAGGAAAAGATTTTAAAGAGAATATCAGAGCTTGCCGAGCAGATAAATAATGACTACCGTGGCAAGGAGCTGAAAATAGTATGTGTCTTGACAGGTGGGTTCATTTTCATGGCAGATTTGGTTAAACGCCTTGATTTAGACGTAAGGATAGACTTTATTGACCTATCGAGCTATTCAAGTGGCACCGAGTCCAGCGGCAATGTGAAAATAGTTCGCGACCTAAAGACCAATATCGCAGGCGAGCATGTGCTTGTGATAGAAGATATTGTTGATACCGGCAGAAGTTATAGCCGAATTTTAACTCACATGTTGCCGCTTGAGCCGGCGAGCTTTAAGCTCTGCACTTTGCTCGACAAGCCGTCGCGCAGGGATAAGGAGCTGAAACATCTTAACGCAGACTACATAGGCTTCGAGATTGAGAACGAGTTTGTGGTAGGTTACGGGCTTGATTTTGACCAGAGGTATAGGAATTTGCCGTTCATTGGGCGGATGGTAAACTAGGAGGTATACATTGGGAAGACATACTAGAACCATGAGTATATACACAATGATTGTGGTGTTTATACTGCTTATGTTTATGGCGCTTCGTTTAAACGAGCCTGTAGCACAGAGAGAGGTTTATTCGCTCGATAATTTGATGGACGATATTAGCGCGGGCGAAATAGCGAGACTTGAAATTGCGATTAACCCGGATGTGCCTGACACAGCGAACGTGCGGGCGTTTTTCCATGCGGATGACGGAACGACACTTCGCACGGAGAATGTTTATGTTCCGTGGCTGTCGCGCTTTGCAGGAGAGATTGAAGATGCGAGGCTCTATCATGGCTTCCAAGTAATCACGATAAGCCCGCCCAGACCGAATACGTTTCTGCAATTCCTGTTCCCGGCGCTTATTGTTGGCGTTGTTATTTTCCTGATAATAATCGTGATGCAACAAATGCAGGGCGGCGGCGGTGGCGGCAATAAGGTTATGAACTTTGGCAAAAGCCGCGCAAAACTCTCCGAACCCGACGATAAAAAGAAAATTACTTTTGATAAAGTCGCGGGGCTTGAAGAGGAGAAGGAAGAGCTTGCTGAGCTCGTTGATTTCCTTAAAGACCCTAAGAAGTTTGTAGATATTGGCGCAAGGATTCCTAAGGGCGTGCTTCTTGTAGGTCCGCCGGGAACAGGCAAGACTTATCTTGCTAAAGCCGTTTCAGGCGAGGCAGGCGTGCCGTTTTTCAGCATCTCAGGTTCTGATTTTGTTGAGATGTTCGTAGGCGTAGGCGCGTCGAGAGTAAGGGATTTGTTCGACCAGGCCAAGAAAAATGCGCCTTGTATTGTCTTCATAGATGAGATTGACGCGGTCGGCAGGCGCAGAGGCGCAGGTCACGGCGGCGGTCATGATGAGCGCGAGCAGACTTTGAACCAGCTTTTGGTCGAGATGGACGGATTCGGTATTAACGAAGGGGTTATCATAGTCGCGGCAACTAATCGACCTGATATACTTGACCCGGCGCTTTTAAGACCGGGCAGATTTGACAGGCGCGTAGTGGTCGGGCGACCGGATGTTAAGGGCAGAGAAGCTATCTTGCACATCCACGCTGCCGGCAAACAAGTGGCGGATGATGTTGATTTGAACGTTATCGCTCATTCAACTGCAGGCTTTACCCCGGCTGATTTAGAGAACTTATTGAACGAAGCCGCACTTCTATCAGCAAGAGTTGGCAAAACCAAGATAGACATGGAAGAGCTTAGAAAAGCGTTCGTAAAAGTAGGCGTGGGCGCTGAGAAGAAGTCCAAAGTCATCAGCGAGAAAGATAAAAAGATGACAGCTTATCACGAGGGCGGACACGCAATAATATTCGAGATGCTGCCGGAGCTGGATCCGGTTCATATAATTTCCATCATCCCGACAGGCATGGCAGGCGGTTACACAATGCCGATTCCCGGCGAGGATAAATCGTATCTGTCCAAGCGGTTCATGGAGCAGCAAATTGTGGCACTTTTAGGTGGCCGCGCCGCGGAAGAGCTTGTTATGGGCGATATAACAACGGGCGCGTCAAACGATATCGAACGCGCAACAGGGATTGCAAGAGGTATGGTTACAAAATATGGCATGTCTGATAAGCTAGGGCCGATTAATCTAGGCGCCGAGAACGAAGAAGTGTTTATTGGGCGCGATTGGGGCTCCACTAAAAAGTATGGCGAGGATGTTGCTTCAATTATTGATGCTGAGATTAAACGTATTGTTGACACGGCGTATCAAGAGGCAGTTCGCATACTTAACGAAAATATGGACGTGCTTCACAAGACGACCGAAGTCCTTATGCAGAAAGAAAAAATCACGGGCGACCAGTTTAGGGCGTTGTTCCCTGAAGGCAGGCTTGTGAAAAAGGGTGACGTTCCGATTAACAAAGATTTGTTTGAGAAATATGGTGGGTTTGAGAATATGTAGGGACCTTGAGGGGCGCACGAGAGTGCGCCCCTCAAGTTTAGTATCATTCACATGCAAAGGAGGTGGTTTTTGTGTTCTTATCCCATAACTCCAAGATATTAGGGGTGCTCAAGTGTAGAACCGGCCATGTTTGGCTCCGTACAAGGTCTGAATTATTGGACTAGGCGATATGTTTTGGGGGAAATTCTCTAAAAACAATTGTGCGGAGATAATGTAGTGCTTTAATCGCCTAAAATCTCAGACCTTAGTAAAATCATCACTCACAAATTTTACCCAAGGAGAGATATTATGATAGAACTTTCAGTGAACGACGTCCACAAGAATTTTGGTTTTGAGCCGGTTCTAAAGGGCGCGTCTTTCGAGATATACACAGGAGAACGAGTAGGCCTGGTCGGCAAAAACGGCGCAGGTAAAACTACTCTTTTTAACATGCTGCTAGGGCATGAATCGCCCGACAAAGGCAGTGTTTCCAGTAGGAAAAGTGCGAGCATCGGCTATCTGGAGCAGATTCATAATGACACGGATAAGGAAAATCCGCAAAGCGTTGCAGAGGTTTTGAAAGGGGCATTTGCGGAGGTCTTCACGCTTGAGAATAGGCTGCGAATGCTGGAGCTTGAAATGGCAAACGATAATGCCGACACGGAAAAGCTTTTGCACGAGTACACAAAGGTGCAAGATAAGTTCATAGCCCTCGACGGCTATGGAATTGACGAAGATTATAGCCGAATTGTGCGCGGCTTTAAACTTGAACCTTTGCTTGCGGCATCTTTCGCCACTTTAAGCGGCGGCGAGAAAACCATTGTGAAGTTAGCCACCATTTTGCTCAGAAAGCCCGACATTTTGCTTCTCGACGAGCCAACGAATCATCTCGATATAAACATGCTTGAATGGCTCGAGGCGTTTTTAGTGAAATATCAAGGCACGGTTTTGATGATTTCGCATGACCGCCATTTCCTTGATAAAACGACCACAAAAACCATCCTAATCGAGCGCGGCGTGTGTGATGTTTATAACGGCAACTACTCTTTCCATCTGGAGGAGCGCGAGCGTCGGCTCATTCAGGAGTTCAACGAATACAAGACCCAAGAGCGCAAGATAGAAGCCATGAAAGCCGCCATCAAGCGTTATCGGCAATGGGGAAACGAGGGCGACAATGAAAAGTTTTTCATAAAAGCCAAAGAGCTTGAAAAACGCTTAGAAAAAATGGAGATACTTGCGAATCCTAAGGCAAATAATAGGAAGCTTTCGCTGAACTTCTCCACCGAACGAGGCAGCAATGACGTGTTGCGCATATCGGAGATGAGTTTTGGATACGCGGATAAGCCTATCTTTGACGAGTTCTCGATGAATTTATATTACGGCGAGAAGTTATGCCTAAAAGGGCCGAACGGCGCAGGTAAGTCAACTCTATTCAAGCTGATTTTGGGGGATATCAAGCCACAATCAGGCACTGTAGTGCTTGGCCATTCGGTTAATATCGGTTTCATTCCTCAAGAAATAACGTTTGAAAGCGAAAAAGCATCTGTGCTTGAAACGTTTAAGCAAGAAATTATCTGCACCGAGGGCGAAGCGAGGAATGTTCTGGCCAAATACTATTTCGTGGGCGATGCGGTATTTAAACGCGCCCACAACCTCTCAGGCGGCGAAAAAGTCCTCCTAAAACTAGCCATGCTAATGCAAAAAAACATAAACTTCCTAATGCTGGACGAGCCGACTAACCATATAGACATTGCCTCGCGCGAGGTCCTGGAAGAGGCGCTGCTGGATTTTGGAGGCACCTTGATGTTTATCTCGCATGATAGATATTTTGTTGAGCGGCTGGCCGGAAGAGTGATTGAGGTTGCGCGCTAACACCCTAATACCCCTAAACAATTCCCCTTGCAATCCTCCTACAACTATGCTAAGCTATATACATGTTAAACGAACTTAAACGTACTATAATTAACAATCGAAAAGGGATTTTGTTGGTGGCGATCTACCTTGTGGTAAGCCGTTTGCTTTTTTCCACCACTGCGCCGACTATGTGGCTGTTCGGCTTTCCATGCCCGGGCTGTGGGCTTACGCGCGCGGGGTTTAGACTTATGCGTCTGGATTTTTTGGGTGCGTCCAATTATAACCCGTCGATATTTTTGGTACCCGTTGCGGCGTATGCATATTTTAAGAAAAACGTGCCGCTTTTCGCTACAATTATTGTGCTTGTAATGGCGATATTTGTTTTCAGGGTCATGACCAGCTTCGGCACTGAGCCGCTAGTAATTAATAGGAATGCTTTGATGTTTAGGCTAGTAGAATGGTTCTAAGCATCTTGACAGATATAATTTTTAGGAGGATTTATTATGGAAAACAATAACAATGATTTTGACAATATCCCTAACAAGTTTCAAAACGAGAACGATCCGGGACCTTTTGCGCAACCGCCGCAACCTCAACAGGCAACGTATAATTCATACAATCACCAGCCGGTTGAGCCTGAAATGACAGTTGGTAAATGGATGCTTACTTTCCTTGTGTTCATGATTCCTTGCGTTGGCTTGATCATGTACATAGTTTGGGCGTTCTCGGATGAGAATAGGACGCGTAGAGACTATTGTAGAGCGTACCTTCTTTTCACGATTATTGCTACTGTGGTTGTGATGGTTCTTTGGTTTGCAGTATTCGCGGCTTTCTTGGGCGCGATGGGCGGCATGGGAGCTTGGTAAGGAACTTATTTCAACATAAAAAAGCCCGGGGAAACTCTCCCCGGGCATATTTTTACCTCTCAAACGGGCGAACGCCCCTCTTCTCCATCCTGCCAATAATCGTCTTGCCCATTTCCCTCAGTCCCGCCGCATGATAATGCAGCCCAAATCGCCTCTGCGTCTCGTTTATTTCATTCTTCGCAAGAGCCTCTGCGATTATCGCATCCACTTCCTGCGGCGGATAAGTCGTTAGAAGAGCCGCTTTTAGCGTCTCTATCATCTCCGCCTTTTTCGCCTCGTCGTTTGGCAGCGGTGTTGACATGTTTTTATACTTCGCGCGGTACTCCTCGACAATTTTCTCGTCACTAAAGCTCGGATATTCTTCATCGAATATCATAATCTCTCGGCTAAGCTTCTCGCGAATAGGCGCAAGTCCATTTTTCGGATAACCCAACGACAGCATGACAATCGGATACGTGCCCATTGGCATCCCAAAAAGCTCCGATATCTCCTCACCTAAATTATTCACCGACCCAACATAACAAGAGCCAAGCCCCGCTAAATGCGCCGCGCTTTCAACAATCTGCGCCATGCACATAACGTCTTCTGCCGCTATCAAAAAGTGCATATAGCTATTCGCGCAGGTAAACGGCGCTTTTTCATGTTTCGCAAACACTTCCTTCTTATGAAAATCCACAAAAAACAATAAATTCACCGGAGCTTCTCCGATAAACTTCTGATTGCCGCACAGCTCCATGATTTTAGCCCGCTTAACTTCATCCGTAATTTTAACCACGCTAATCGGCTGCAAATTTCCGCCGGATGGTGCTTGGAGTGCTGCTTTCAGGATTTCATCCATGAGTGATTCGGGAATCTTCTCATCAGAAAAACTCCGCGTCGATGTACGCCTTTGCATCATTTTAATGGCTCTTAGCCCATCGTCTAATGTCCAGTCCATAATATGCCTCCTCGCTTGAAATATGTTTGATTTTATGCTATCCTAATTGGAAGAATATGTCAAGTGAGAGGTGAAGCATGGTCGAAAACTACAACGAAATACTACATGAAAACGAAACTATCGAAACAGAAAACTTAACCCTGCGAAAGTTCCGCGGAAGCGACGCCGAAGACCTCTATGAATACGCATCGGATAAAGAAGTGATGAAGTACCTCACTTGGTCGGGCGTGAGAACACTTGAGGAAGCAAAGGGTGGTATTTACAACTTTCTTCTGTCGCGCCCGGGCATTTTCGCGATTGAGCTAAAAGAAAACTCTAAATGCATTGGCACTATCGACTTTAGAATTATCATAGAGCATGAGCGCGCGGAGTTCGGATATATGTTAAACCGAAACTATTGGGGACGCGGCATAATGAGCGAGGCTCTAAGTGCTATACTTGCGCTTTGTTTTGAAAAGCTTGAACTTAACCGCGTCGACTCCGGATATTTTATAGGCAATGAGGCCAGCGGTCGGGTAATGGAAAAATGTGGAATGATAAAAGAAGGTGTAGCAAGAAAGGCTCTTAAAGCTCAGGGCATTTTTAGAGATCATGTCCTGATGGGGATTTTGAGAGAGGATTATATTAATAAAGATTAATTTCACAAAACAAGACGCGGCTAAAACAGCCGCGTCTCGCTTTTTATTACAATCTATTACAATCTTTCGTTAAATATAGCCGTGTTTGTAGCTTGTTCCCAAGATACCGGGATGCCGAAGGCTTCACCTAATGCTCTGAACGGAACAAAGGCTCTATCCTCGCGGATTTCCATAGCTACAGGGCGCCCGTCAGGGCTTACCATCGGCATTACTACGCCGTTCACAGTATAGTGATAGTTGCCTGCTTGGAATTGTACAATTCTGTTGCCTGCATCCACCGTTACAGTGCGGTGAGTCGGATCCCATCTGATAGCATCTTCCGGAAGGCCTAAGGCCAACGCGATGAATCTTACAGGAACCATTGTTGAGTTACTTTGTGCTGATACAAAAGGCGCTACCGGAATCGTGTATTGATTTGCGTTGATTAAGATTACCGGATTACCCATTGTTGCTCTTACTTCGTTTGTAAAGTTTTGCGTGCCGCCGGGCGCTGGTGTTATTACGTTGATATAATGAGTTCTTATACCTGGTGATGGGAAGAAATCTCTTGTTTGCAGAGTATGAGCACTACTAATTTGTCCTCTTACGCTGTTCATAAGACCTTCAAAGTTTTGAGCTACTGCAGGTCCCCAAACTATGAGGTTGATACCTCTTTGGTTGTGTAAACTAATGTTCGAGAACGGCGTGTTTGTCGCTGCTTTAACTTGGACGTCTGTAAAGCTTATCGTCGATGCTTCCGTCGATTCGCGTTCAACGTCAAATCTTAGCTGCCCTTGAAGAACATCGCCTGTGTGGCCTAAGGCTGATCTAAGAAGGACGTTCGAGATTCTAATATTACCCTCTGTAACGCCTGCTCTAAGCCCCGGAGCAATATGCATGTCAACTGAAATTTCGTCTGTCACAGAGATATAGACAGATTCGCCGTGGCGAAGTGCGCCTGCGACATTTTCTACTATATCAAAGTCGGCAACTGATACGAACTGATATCCAACTCGTATATCGGATACCCTTGTGTGGACCTCAATCGGTCTTACTGCACGAGCGATTGTTACGCTTGGAGCTGTTGCTTCGTTCATTATCGAACTTCCCGCAAGCGAGAGGTCAATATCGCCTTCAAAGTTTACATCTATATTAAGCCAAAGTCTAAGGTCAAACCTTGCTCTGTTTGTGTCACCTACAACGCGCAATCTTGAGAGATTGAGTACATTATCGCGTATCAAAACGGAGCTGTTTGTGCGTGCGTGAGTGTTGAAGAAGTCCGCCACATGCTCACTTTCCGGATTATTAGTAAGTGCAGATACAGAGTCTGCATCTAGGTGGTTCAGGTTTGCGAATCTGGCTTTAAGGATTTTTACACCCTCAGGCAGCCTAAATTCGGTATTTCTTTGAGCCCACCATGAGCTTGGAATAGTTTCTTCTATCCTAACATCTGCTGCTCTGTGCGTTTCGTCAGTTATGCCATTAGGAGCACTTAATCTGCCGCCGGATCTAACTATCGGAGAGTCAAGTCTACCCGAGATAAGCTCAGGAATATCGCCGCGACGTTCCATAGTTACGAGGTAGTCAGACATACGACCAACTACGAAAGTTTCTTCCGTGAAGCTCGAGCCGCTCGGCCAGTTTCTGATGGTCAAAGATAATTCTCTGCCTTGTACAGGAATCATATCAGGCTCTTCAGCGATAAGCGTCGCGCCCGTGATGATGATTCTGCCCGGAAGAGCAGTGGATTCGCGAATGTTTTGCAAGTTAAACTGGATTGCTCCGTGGTCAATGCGTCCCGCACGTTCCCTATAGCCTACTGTAAAGTCAGGGCGGAAAGGAGCGGAGAACGGCATAATGCCCACCGAAGCTGCCATGGCTGCCGTGCCTATTACGTCTTCCGGCGTAGTTTGTGGCGGCTCTGTTGTTCCATTTGCAGGCGGAACAGCATTGTTCGGCGGTGTCACTTCGCCAGGAGCCAATACAATTGAATCCTGCGGCGGGAGATACGCCTGCCCCGGAATCTCTGCTGCTGCGAGAGGTGCTGCCCACGCTGCCGGCCAACCCGGAGGTGCTACCCAGCCCACAGGCTCTTCTCTAAGTCCGGCTCCGGTTCTGTCGCCAAGCCACGAAAGACCCGGCTCAACATGAACCTGAATATTGTTCAAGTTCCCGAAATAGAAACCGGAAGGCGCGACAAGCTCAAAGCCCGCACCATTTCTTACACTGCTGATACGTTGTTCTGTGATTACTATTTCTCTGAGTGAAAAATCAGTTCTGCTTGTAACCGTTCCTATGGCTCTTGTGCTTGTTCTGCCGCCCATTCCGGAGGCAAGCAAGAATCTGCCCGATGATACTGAAGTACCCGTGCCATCAACCGTAACAGTTACATCTACGCCCGCTTCAGTGGTGCGTGAAACGAGAGGGACAACGATGCGGTCACCTTGGCGCGCATCTTCTAACAAGATAATGGTAGCAGATGACTCGTTCGCCATACTTACTTCCATCATATATGCTACTTCTCTAAACGTACCTGCGACGCCTCCGGGTAACGGCTGAGTAGCACCGAAGCGTAAATACCTATGGTCAGCATATGCGCCGCGAGCTACATCAAAGGTACGATCTGTATCCGCGCCGCCTTCAAATGTCCCCGTAAATTGACGATTGTCAACCCTACTAACCGCGCTATACACGCCGCCCGCTTCTGTTACTAAGTTAGGATAACGTGCATGAAGTGCAGCAAGAGTTGCCGCGTCAAATCCGTGAGTTGAGAGGTCAGGAACTGTGTATTCGTCGTTGTTTCTGAAGAAAAATCTAGCATTATCCAGAGTAACTCTGAACATGTTGGCAGTTCCTGCCGCGAAGTCTCCGGAGATAGTATTTCTGACTTCTATAATAAGATTTGAGCCATCGACCCAATGTTCAAGTACGCCTGCATTGCCCGTTATTCTTCCGCTAGTGCCGGTCGTGATACCCGTTTCATATAATAGCGTAAAGTTTGGCAAATTCAGCGACGATCTTGTCAGTCTGTTATCCGATGTAGCAGCAGATACTGGAATTGCCACAAGCATCATAACAACTGACAACAAAAGCGCAAGCTTTCTTTTCATCATGTCTTTCCTCCTTAACGTTTTCGGTATGAAAAACAAACCTGTAAGACATGTTTGAGAGATTTTGTGTGAAAGTCGAACAACGTTTTGTGTTGCGACTATCAATACTATTATCTGTAACAGCTGTTATTTTATTCAAATTGGGTTTTGCCTTTATTAGGAAAAAAATTGGGAATTGAATGGGAATGTGGTAAAAGCTAGAAAAAGTATGATTTATGTACGTTTATTATTAACGTCTTTTTTGAATTAATGCGAAAAACTACAAAAATTACCCTATGGTTTAATTTTTCAACCAAATTCAACAGCTGCTCCATTGATTAATTGTGTGTGTTTCCCTATAATGTCATTAACCGGTTAGAAAAAACAAGAGGTGATAGCATGAAAGAAATTAATATCGCAAAGACGATAACAAGCAAGAGGAAAGAAAAAGGCGTTACGCAAGAGGAGTTGTCAAGCCATATCGGCGTATCAATTGCCGCCGTCTCAAAATGGGAGACTGGGCAGAGTTATCCTGACATCTTGCTTCTGCCGCAGCTTGCTGCATATTTTAACATCAGCATAGACGACCTGATGGGATACGAGCCGCAGATGGAGAAAAAAGATATTGCCAAGTTGTACCTAAAGCTTTATGAGGAGCTAAACTGCAAGCCATTTGATGAAATAATTGCTGAATGCCGCGAGGTTGTTAAGAAATATTATTCATGTTTTCCACTTTTGCTTAACATGGGTGACTTTTTAATCAATGCAGGTGCAATTAATGGCGATGACGATATCTTCCATGCATTAGCCAAGGAAGCAAAAGCACTTTTTGTTAGGGTTAAGGCAGAAAGCGAAAATGCGGAGTTAGTAAATATGGCTCTTTATAAGGAGGCCATATGTGCCACGATATTAGGCGAACCTACTGAGGTAATTAATTTACTAGGAAGAACAACTGTGGATATAAAACCCCATGAAACCTTAATTGCAGGAGCATATCAGCAGTTGGAGCAAAAAGAAGAAGCCGAGGCTATTTTACAAGCTGGGATATATCAGCATATCCTTTCTGCATTTGAGCTTTTGGTAACATATATGGCATATTGTGAGGGCGATAGTGAGCGTTATGATGAATTAGTCAAGAGAACACTTTCTTTGGCCGAGGTGTTTAATATCAATGAGCTGCGTTCTCCGCAGATTGGGTTCCATGTAATTATAGCTCAAGAATATCTCGAGAGGCAGGACACAGAAAGGGCTCTCGATATGTTAGAGAGATACGCTGAGACCGTGACCAAAAACATGTTTGGTTCGCCGAGGGGTGATAGATTTTTCAATTTGATTGATGATTGGCTGAGTGAATCTATCATAGCTACCCCAAAGACGCCGAACAAAGCCGTGAACGAAATGTTGGCGATTGAAGTTTTAGGCCAATCTTTTTGGGATAGTTTGAGAGATGAGCCGCGATTTATGAGTATTGTCAAGAGACTTGAAGGAAGTGTGACAGGATAGGCTGAGCACAAAAAAAGGGGCGGATGACAATCCGTCCCTCAAACTGTAGACAAGCTCGTAGCAAGAAGCGGAAGGATTCGGGAAACGAAGAGTTTCCCGAATTTAATCCGCAGGACGGGCTTTAGTAACCGAAAGATATCGGACGCCCGTAGGGCGGTTTTCGCCGTAGGCGAAAATTGTGAGCTCGTTCGA
>Ga0123355_10012967_pt1 | contig 12944 bp, 9 predicted proteins | sample TergutEmb28metaG_3_FD_89872 | JGI IMG/M metagenome (GOLD analysis project Ga0123355, IMG submission 89872) | Embiratermes neotenicus P1 segment gut microbial communities from Petit-Saut dam, French Guiana - Emb289 P1 | ecosystem: Host-associated > Arthropoda: Insects > Digestive system > Gut ... | reverse complement strand
TCCGTACACAAAATGCATGTCACAATATTCCACGTGGGAAAACACAAAAGGCATTTTAGCAACACCGTACAACTAACCTGCCAACCATTCACAAAGCAGCCGTAACCTGCACTACATGTGCAGCGCAGTTCAGTGGCTAGCGTGAGCTGAATTCCCGTCGTATGACACCACACTCAAGGACGGAAATGGATAAGATTATCAGCTGACAGGTACAGTGCGTGGACCTGCAAGAAGACCACACTTTTCTCTGGCCATTATCTCCGTAACCGTTGAACTTTCGACATAGGTGTTTTGGGTTATATCGCTATACCTTAACATAAGGAACACCCTCCCGAAGACTGGCACATTCTTCCTGGGACATCCTGTATATATATATATATATATATAAGGTCTTTCTAACGCTTTTCATTTTGGAGTTTCCATTTGAGACATTATTTTATTTTATAATTCCGTGGTTTGTTATTAGGAAGTTCTTAGATATTTTAAATAGAGGTTAGTTAAATAAAAGAATGTAATGAACAAAGTAAGGTATATAAAATATAAAAATTGTTTAATTCGAATGTTTAAATTATTTATTTATTTAAATTATATTGTTTGATAACATTGGATTACACGTTAATAATTTCTTACAAAATTGAAAATATTTGTCTAAAAACAAGAAACGGACGGAAGGACAGAATGTAATCTTATTTCGCTGAAAATTTCACAAGTCAAAAGTACAAACTAGAACGAAAAAGGATTAGTTCAAAAATCGATGCACAGCAAATCCTATGAAAAATCACAACCTGCTATTTTTTATAATTTTTCTGTTCCTTGAAAAGAAATATCGCGATACACAGAATTATTTAACTCAGAAACAAAAATTAACAATTTTTGATTGAAACAATTGTGATATGACACTGTCGTCTTCTGGGACGTGAGACGTCCTATGATTTGGAAGACAGGTATCTTATATCTACCGCGAAGCTAGATGGCGAAACCAGGTTTGTCTCAAGCTTCAATACTTCTCTAACAAACTACACCATGTCACGTCTTGTATGTTCATCAGCTTAATACTCCTTGCTTTATATTATGCGAAGGCAAAAAAGAGCGATGGGCGAGAAACAGTGTTGGTCCATAGAAAGCAGGAAGAGCAAAAAGAGAGGAATAAAATGAAGAAACAAAAGGAAGAAAGAGGGAAATAAAAATGTATACTGATAAAGGAACGTAACACACACATGTGCAAGAAGAACTGAAGATGTGACGTTAGAATATCGCAACAATTATGGAAAGAAATATAAAACAATGAAATCAGCAAAGATAAGAAAGAGAGGAAGTATGCATTGTTAAGAAGAGAGTTGTCAACAAAATTGTGAGAGTATAATCAATACAAAAACACATATGAACATAGGCAAAATTAGGCATGCCATTCGGACAGAAGGGAAAGGCTAAAGGAATAAGTAAAATTTGAACAGACAACATAGTCTAAGATGAATCTTATGTTTATTGGACCGTGCATCATCTTGATAGTTGAATAAAGAGATACCAACTTGATATCACTTGCTTTATTATTTCATTATTTAATGCTCAACATGTTTCGGATGTTAATACATCCATCCTCAGGAGCTTACGACTTATTTGTTGAGTTATTTCATGAGTTCTATTGCTCTGGTTCGATGTGTGTTGGTGTTACGTTGTGGTTTGGCTGTGGTGGTGTGGTATCCGTATGCAGGCTGAGGCACTAGTGTCTGCATACGGATACCACACCACTCCAACCGAACCACAACTTAACAACAACACACATCGAACCAGAACAATACAACCCATGAAATAACTCAAAAAATAAGTCGCAAACTCCTGAGGATGGATGTATTAACATCCGAAACATGTTGAGCATTAAATAATGAAATAATAAAGCAAGTGACATCAAGTTGGTCTCTCTTTATTCAACTATCGTGTAAGGTAAATGTAAAGGTAAAGTGATCCCGTTACAGGCCCAGTATAGTGCAGAGGATGGGTAGAGGTATAGCTCTACTCTTCCATGACCGTGGCACTAGAAGGGGGTGAGTGATCAGCAGCACGCCCCTGCCGCACTTTACCCCCGAGAAAGACCCGGTTCCCATTTCACAGGAGGCTGGGTGGACCCCAGGGCCGGTCTGGACGGGTGGAAAATCTCGTTCCCACCGGGATTCGATCCCGGACCGTCCAGCCCGTAGTCAGTCGCTATACCGACTGAGCTACCCGGCCCACCTGTAGTATAAGTTCTATCGCTAAATGAAGAGGAAGGAGAATGAACGAAAGACATAGAAAACGTGTTGACAGCTTTATGCCCACTATCGGTTTGTACAGGCATGTCCCTGTGATAAAAGGAGAAGCATAACAAGTGAATAAACGTCCCTATTGCAACTTCGTTATGCGCAGCTTCTGTATGTGAATCTTGTAAGGGAAAATGCGATGTCAGGCCTAATAATTCTTCTGGTTTCCTTTTCGTATAAAGTGAATGGTTTTATAATAAATCATTACCTTAAAGTTGTTTTAAGGCTTTTTCCTTGAAGGGCGCCTCGCTCACGGGTAGAAGCAGATAATCTTCCATCTTCCACAAGGAAGAGCGCCCCCCACTCCGACTACCACAGCCGATGTTCTGGAGTTACTATTTGCCTGGCAGACGTGGGTGGGTGTGATTTATATTTCAGAGGATTAAACTTTAACAGATAGAATTATTTTAACGGAAATGAGGGAGAAAGTATTTAACTACAGGCTGACTACCCACTCGCTGCCCTTCGTGAAAACAAGTTTCAGTTTCTCGCGCCCAAAATTCGTTAAAGAAAGGTAAAGTGCACCCTTGTACAGGCACTGAGGCTCTGCACAGGCCGTACGGCCCATCGGGGAAGTACAGGTTTAGCTCTACTCTTTCTTGACCACGGTACTAGAAAGGGGTGAGGGGTCAGCGTCACGCACCGACCGCTCTTTACCCCCGGGAAAGACCAGGTACCCATTGTAGAGGAGGTTGTGTGGGCCCCAGGATCGGTCTGGACAGTTGCGGAAAATCTTACCCTCACAGGGATTCGATCCCCGGACCGTCCAGCCCGTAGCCAGTCGCCATACCAACTACGTTACCCGGCCCAAAATTCATTAGCCTGTAACTATTTCAGTTTGAATGGTTAGTAGATAAGAGTATCGCCTGCATTTTAAGAATTATGATCTGAAGTCACGCACATGTAAACATATGTCCCTTTATATATAATGTATTCTTCATACAGACTGCGTGCAGTTGTATTAAAGTGGAAAGGTAAATACTGAAGTCAGTTTACTCCTGGCGTAATTACTGGCCGCCTCATACAGAGCGTGAAGGGCAAGATTTTGTATTTTCCTGTGGAGCTGAGGCCCAACGCACGCCGTTGCCTACTCATTCTAGACTTTTCTAGGTCACACACAACGACACACCATAGTCGGTAGGAATCCTCTGGACGTGTGATCAGCTCGTAACAGAGACCTCTACCTGACAACACACAGCACTCACAACAGACAGACATCCATGCGTCCGGCGGAATTCGAACCCACAATCCCAGTAAGCGAACCGCCGCAGACCTACGTCTTAGACCGTGCGGCCACAGGGGCCGGCTGAAGTGGAGGTGGAGTTCCACTAATTCTTAGCTTCGGCATTAAGTAAAGTACACGGTGAGTTTCAGTCTCCGGCTGTCAGGCTGCTTGGAAAAGTTTCTCCGCGTTCCATTTGGAATATTAGTAGCAGACTGGGCGGACCAAAAATGGCAGAAAAGGGAAAATTTCTGCCCTGTCGGGTATTGACCCCACACTACCAGATCGTTAAGCCCGTGGCCTGGCCGTATATTGATTGAGCGATACGGACGCCGGTCTAAAGCCGACATTTAAATAATCTTATGACATCAGTGTAAAATTTAATTAAGGGATAAAATCTGATGTGGTAAAAATTCAACAAACCTAAAAGGTAAGCGCTAATGACCCCATCCATCCACATATGGCGCTACAGACCCTTCCGGGCCTTGGCCTCCCTCATAAGACGCCCCCATTCATCCCTGTTTTCAACTCTTCTCCTCCATTCTCTTATCCCCAACAGCTGTAATGCATCCCTCAGGACCACATCCGCCCATCTGTTTCTTGGTCTTCCCACTGGTCTTGTGGCGTAGAAGTTTCCGTTTAAAACCTTTTTTGGAACGCTTTCTTCTTCCATTCTTATTATGTGACCTGCCTATCCTAATCTTCTGACTTTAATGTCCTCCACGATGTTTGGCTCATTGTATAAACTGTAGAGTTCACTGTTTCGTCTGGGAAGCCAGCGTCCCCCTTCTTGTGTTGGCTAATGACCTCTAACGTGATCAAATTGGAATGTTAGATGTGTGTCTGACCGTCTAACATGGTAGAGTCCAATCTCCTTGAGTAGCCAGTGGCCTTTAGAGTGGTCAAGAAAATCCCCAGTTTTAATGGAACTCGTAACTTTAACACTGCACTCGTAACAACCCACCTACGTGCGTACGTTTCCCATTTTTAACCACATTAATTCAGACTACATTGTAAAAAATGTTTCTTTAACATTTTAATATTATCCTCCCATCTATGATTGGGTCATTAAAGACGTAGTTTAGAAACGGGACGTCTCTTCCTGTTGGGAAGGAAATCAGCCGGAACGTGAAGCTGGCGTACTCATTTCTGGCAACGTGGTTTTTAAAAAGCAATGGAGACTTACCTTCGCGTTTCTAATATTCGTTTAAGGAATGGGTTTAGGCACTGGTAGTTTCGCATTTCTCTGTCTTCTTACGCACAATGTGACTCGTAGGGAAACAGATTTTGTGGCTCGTGAGCGTTGCGTAGGGTAAATCGATAAGTTGCGACCACCTGAACAACGTGACGCATAATTGGATATGCTGTTCACTGCGTACCAGTTTGTGGGCCATGTCTGGTCCCCTGCAGCTTGTATGTATTAATTTTTTATATACGTGTGTTTATATATTTATTTGTGGTTTAGGACGTCATTATATTTCTGACTGTATAGTATCGAATGGTGTATAATCAGTGAATTATGAACTGCAGAAGGCGTGGGTGAAAGTGGCGGTGGAGTTTGCTTGGTTGTACTGAGAAATGCCACAACAACATCAGGCTAGCCTGTGTCTTGAAACTTAGATCAGGCACCTCAGGCGTAGAATTCAGAAGCTATGCCGAGTGAGCCGCCGTGCTCGGTCCTGCCGTTGTTTAGGATGCAGACATGCTATACTGCGTAGGGACTAAAGAAGAGCTAAACAAGTTGGTTTCGCTTTCCCACATCGTGCATTATACTACATTTGTGCACGAATTGGCAAAGGTGTTTTGGTAAGATGACAGTTGGTTGAGTTTGTCTGGAAATTTATTGTCTTCTTCGTGGCAGATGCCTTAGTGTTATTTACTCAACATCGCAACGCGGTTTATGCATATTATATATAACTCTTATAGCAAGAAAGTTGTCGAAACTTTATGATGGTCGCTATAGGCCGAAACATGTAGTTTTCTATTGCTAATAAACATCATCATTTAGCCATGTATTCATAGTTGTGTTTTGACTGAATTTAGCTCAAATTACACATTTTCTAAATTAATACTTTAATTTTTTTCGAAAGCGCCGTTCTGCTTGCTAAACTGCTTATTCCGATGCAAGTAAAACGTACCGTACTAGAAATAATCCAGTTTCAGTTTGTGCCACTAAGCAGATTCCTAGGAGCGATCCAAAGTTTCATCAGCCTCTGATTGTTGATGGTGTTGGTAAGTCTATTAGGGCGTCGTTTACAATTTTAAGTAAGGGGTGTTTATTTCGTTTGGGTTTATTCATTATCTTGTATGTCGTAGTGGTCCCTTAGATACGTTGATAATATTCAGGACTACAATTAGTGTTAGTAACTGCATATACAGCCGTCTTTCTGGAGATGAACTCTCGGGTTCGAAACATGTAGACGACATAAAAATTAAAATATTAATTTTGAAAATGTGCATTCTCTGTTTATGTTGTGGAATTGTATTACAATGCACGGTGACAAAAAAAAACGTAAAATTCACTAGTATTAGTAATATTGCTGTTTGACGTTCAGCTGACCGTGCATCGTGATAAATTCTTATAATAAAACCAGCTAGATGCAATAAGTTCTAAAATTTATTTTTTTAATAAAAATTTACATGTTTCGGACAATTCCTCTGTCCATCATCAGAAGTTTTTCACTGTACACTCAATAATGGTATATGTCATACGGGTTTCCTGACGGCTTGCGGGCAGGATCAGGACGGAACTTTTTGAAATAATCAACAAAGGATAACTAATTCCAATATAATAAGAATAACAAAAAGTAAACTATACATTATAATTTTTATCATTTTTATTAATTTGATTTAATCATCATCAGCAGCAGCAGCATCATGTTCCTGAAGGGTTAGGCGTATTTCCTGTTCCTTGATCATCAAGATGAGGTTGGTCCCTCCATCTCTTCCTCGGTCGTCCAATGTTCCTTCGTCTTTTGGTTTATATTGTAGTGCTTGTTTTGTTACTCTGTTTGTGTCCATCCTCTGTACATGTTGTAGCCACTTTTTCTGGTACTGTTTTATTTCCTTTGCTATGTTCTGTGCTCCCGTTTTTTGCCTAATACATTGATTTTAAAAAGGTGTTAATTGAACTTAAAGTTTCGTTTTTTATATTAATCGAACAAATTTCATAAACATAATGTCCCGATCCTGCGCGCAAGCTGTCAGCAAACCTGTATGACATATACCATTGCTGTGTGTACAGTGAAAAACTCCTGATGATGGACAGAGGAACTGTCCGAAACATGTAGTTTTATTCCAAAAATAAATTTGAGAAATTAGTGCATCTGGTTGGCTTTATTATAAGAATATATTGCTGTTATTACGTTGCTCTGCTCCAACCGAGCGAGTTCGCTCAAAATAAAATTTCCTGTCGGGAGGTCCGTGGTTTAAACCTCGGCCAGAACAACGACCTTCCTCACTGCGTTATTTTGTGGCTCATTCTCAGTGCTTCCGGACAAATTCCGTGATACGTGGTATCACCGCGATTGTGACACGACTCTTTCCAGTTCATTACTGATCCTAAGTTTTAAGCTAGCATTTGTTGGTCTCCGCGGTGTTACTTAGACAACGAATTAATAAAATAAAGTTACAATTGAAGCCCGAGACATTGACAGCCTCGTTAAATGATTCATAAACAAATTAATCAATTAATTAAAATTCTGTATTTCTGAATTATTGATAAGTGTTGATGATATTAAATTGACAACATTCGATACACACAGTGACTTGAGGTCTGTGTTACCTTTCACATTTCGTCTCCTTTTGTTAGTCCAAACACACAATGCTAGAGGTCATAGGGCACGTGGCGCCTGCATATTACTAGTATACTGCAATATTTCGAAATGCCACAATTATTATTGAACACGAGCTTAAGGAATCACTAGCTACACCTGATTCCACTTTTACACATATTTTATACGTGTAAGAAATAGCTCAGCCTTCAATTTAAAAGAGGAGAAAGCTTTTTAGAATATTAATTGACCTACCTGTTTTTTTTTTTTGCAAAGTTTTAATGAGGGATTTTCACGATAATTGAAATTTTGTCGTTAAAATTTTCCACCATTAGCGTCCATATATCAAAACTTTTATGCATTATGAAGTTAATTCCTTTTCCTACTTGTTGGGGATTTTAGTTCACCGCTCCTATCTGACGCAGAAAAATAATTGATGAGTGAAGTGGATGTTCTAATGTATGAATAAAAAAAATAACCGAACACTTTAGGTTAATTAATAGCGACGATTATCATGTGTAATAGAATATAATGAAATACGGAATGGTGTGATAGGCTTGGCATGTAGCTAGTAGGGAGAAATATGTACTTAAATAATTCTGGTAAGAAAAATTTTCAAGATGAAGAAATCTACGAACATAATGTGTACCGTCCATGTAGCTCGCAGGAAAAAGTAATAAATGCGTGAAGTTTTATAGTGGAAAACCTGGAGTCAATACATTACTTCACCAATCTAGCCTTCAATGGGCAGTTAGTAGTGAAATGGGTATTATGGAAATCAATTCGTATCGCAAAATGATAATAAACATTTACAAAAAAACTTAAAAAATATTATATTTTGTACATAATACAGTAAATATAAATTTAACCTTCTTATAATAAAACCAACTAGTTGCACTAATTTCTGTAATTTATTTTTGGAATAAAACTCTACATGTTTCGGACAGCTCCTGTGTCCATCATCAGAAGTTTTTCACTGTACACACAGCAATGATATATGTCATACAGGTTTGCTGACAGCTTGCATCGTGATAAATTCTTATAATAAAACCAACTAGTTGCACTAATTTCTGTAATTTATTTTTGGAATAAAATTCCAAAAATAAATTACAGAAATTAGTGCAACTAGTTGGTTTTATTATAAGAATTTATCACGATGCACGGTCAGCTGAACTTCAAAATGAATTTAGCCTTTGCCGAGATATGTATAAGCAATGTTTTGTGTGACCTAACGGAATGTAGTTGAGGAAACGTCCACACATCCGTGAGCTCTCACAATGTATGCGGTATGAACTTTGCTACGTGTCCCATGCAGGTGTTAACTTCCTTGCATCCATTGTTGTTTAATGGCCCTAACTGATGCTATGAATATGGTTACATGGCTTTTGTAATGAATCACACTTTACATTCAAATGGAGAAAGGATGCAGCGGAGGTCATGTATATTATTGTAGTGCTTTTCTTTCTTTTCTATACTCTACTACTCTGAGCTCCAGAATATGATCCTTTTTCCTTCGGCCACATAGAGAAATACGAAGTAATTTCCAGTCTTGTGGGTTACTTCTTGCCTGCTATGAGAATAGCGTTACTTTCAGTCTGAGGGGAATATAAATTTTAGTACATCTTGTCCACCCTCCTGAAGACAGAGAGAGAACCAACTTCCAAGAAGCAGGGAGACGACAAATTCGGAATAAGTTACCGTAATAATTACGCTTACACAACTGTAATTTTAGCTGTTGCTTTGTATGAGTGTGAAACTATGTCGCTCACAGGGAGGGAGGAACGTAGGCTACGGTGCTTGGGAATGAGATGCTGAGGAGAATATTTGGGCCTAAGAAGGACGAGGTAACAGGAGAGTGGAGAAAACTATATAATGAGGAGCGTAATGATCTGTACTCCTCACCCATTATTTTTCGGGTGATCAAATAGAGAAGGATGAGATGGGCGGGGCATGTAGCGCGTATGGGGGAGAGGAGATGCGTATACAGGGATTTAGTGGGGAAATCTGAGGGAGAAAGGCCATTTGGGAGACACAGGTGTAGATGGGAGGATAATATTAAGATGGATCTTCAGGAAGTGGAAGGTGGTGTTATGGACTGACTCGAGGTGGCTTGGGAAAATTGACAGGGCATTCGTGAATCAGGTAATGAACCTTCGGTTTCCGTAAAATGGGGGAATTTCTTGACTAATTGGTAACCGGTTAGCTATAAAATGTGGGGAATTTCCTGACTAGTTGATAACCGGTTAGCTTCTCTAGAAGGATTTTGCTCCATGGAGTAAGTAAGTAAGTAATATTTATGCTTGGTTTAGACAAGTTCAGACAGGTAAGTGGAGCCCATTTCTGTAGATACCAAGTTTTAACATCACTCTAAATTGTATGTGTCCTGACGGATTGCCTTGGAGCACCACAGATTGATTCTTTCTCTAAAGACGAGGCCTTAATTTGATTTCTCAAGTCTAATTAAGCTAACGTCATTGAGAATTTACTTTCACTTAGAAAGAAGGAACCTGAACGCTACCTAAGCACACTGTAAAATTCATTATCTGGACAAATTGGGTTTACTGAAAATAGATATTAATAAAGAAGAACTTGTCTGTCATTTATGTTGAATGTGTAAAGTTAATTAAGGAAAGGATACAGCCAGATCATACAATGTTAAGTTCTGGAATAACTAGATACAAATGTCAACGTTAGCAATAAGGCGTCCTATGTATGTTAAAAAAATTAGATAAAACTGTAGTCTGAGATTACTTACTTACTTAATTACTTACTTACTTACTCCATGGTGGATAGTCCTTCTTGAGAAGCTAACTGGTTTGCAGCTAGTCAAGAAATTCCCCGCATTTCACCGAACCCGAAGGTTCATTACCGCACTCAAAAGCGTCCGCCACTTGTCTCTATCCTGGGCCAGCCCAATCCAGTCCATATACCCACATCCTATCTCCTGGAGCATCCTAATATTATCCACCCATCTACGCCTAGGTCTCCCCAGTGATCTCTTTCCCTCCGGCTTCCCCACCAAGAACCTATACACGCCCCTCTCCTCACCTATACGCGCTACATGCCCAGCGTAGTCGAAGATTAGGGATTTTATGTAGGGGTCGACATAGTCCGGCAGATAAGCACCAACATTTAAGAGGAGAGTGTTGCCTTCACTTTATGGGTAAAGGTTAAGCCAAACGCCAAAATGCACACCTACAATGATGTTCCAGTTTTTTTTATCGGTACATATTCCGCTCTTTGTGTTTAGCAGAATATGGGCCAAAAGTGTAAATGAAACGTTTCATGTGGAAATTGTTTATAACTTAACCATATATTTTTTATGGCTTGCTCTTTTATCATTTTAATTCATAGCGCTATGAACAGTTATTGGGAAATTTGTAATTAAACTGAATGTCACATGACGTAATGGTTGTATGGATCGCTAAGGTTTGAAATGAAATTCTTCCTAAAAAGTTAGGTGTAACCGCGGAAACCATATTTAATATAAAACGGTTTATATGTTTCAGAGACGAAACGTGAGGGTCGACACACAACACAGACAGACTCACACGAACTCTTTCATTGTACCTTCATTGTATAAACTGTGAGTGTACAAAGTAATATAAAGAAATGTTCACGGCCAGAAAGAAAATTTCACGAACATAGGCATGGGTATAAATACGGCACCGAGTCTTTGAACACTGATACTCTTACTCATTACAGCCCGGTAGCCCAGTCGGTATAGCGACTGAGCTACCGGGCTGGACGGTCCGGGATCGAATCCCGGTGAGGGACGAGATTTTCCACCCGTCCAGAGAGGCCCTGGAGCCCACCCAGCCTCCTGTAAAATGGGTATGGGGTCTTTCCCGGGGGTAAACTGCGGCCGGGGCGTGCTGCTGACCACTCACCCCCTTCTAGTGCCGCGGTCATGAAAGAGTAGAGCTATACCTTTGCCCACCCACTGGGCCACACCGGGCCTGTAACGGGATCACTTTACCTTGTTTTTACTGTTGTTTATTGGCTTTAAACAGCAGAGCTGTTCTTCAGAAGCTAATAGTTACGTAACTAATCAAGCCATTCCTAATATTTTAAGAAACCAGTGATTCATTTCCGTTGCCACAACAGCACCTTGGTCATACATAGTATGAACCAAAAAAAAAATACAGCTTAGAACCTCCCATTCTATCGAGCTGTATCTTGGTCTTCCAGGAGGTTTCTTTCTTTCACGAGTTCCGATAGAAACTGTTGATTAAATGCATGCTGTCCATTTAACATCCTCGACTTCGTCAACCACATAATAATCTGGGAGGTGTGCAATTTAAACATTTTTTATTATGTATTTTTCTGAATTATCCTGCACTTTCCTGCCCCTTTGGTCTGTTTTCTCACAGTAAACTATCAAAAAGATTTCAGGTATCTTAGTCCACCCGTTAATAATATTCGCCTGCTGGAGGAATAGCTGTGTAGCTACATATATATATATATTTGTATGTATGTACTTAACTTTTTTTTGCAGGATGAATTTGAGGGTGAAGCGCAATGTTCGTAAGTGTAAAAACGTAACAGGTCTTCAGAAGTGTTATGGGTATATTTATGATGCTGGGTCTGCGCTCACAAGATAATGTTGCCGGATGTTTACTGCGAAATGCAACAACGCAAACTGACATCGCGAAAGAGCTGTCAGAATACGAGATAAAGTTGTAGACGGTGGGGTAGGGGGTGGGGGGTGGGGGTACATTTGCTCCACAGTGCTCCTGTCTCACACTTCCCCCTCAGACTGTGCTGCGGCTTTAACACAAGGCAACAGCTAAATGGCGTAAACTCGTGTTACGTAACAGAAGCTGCTACTCTCACGCTTCTCAAAAATTCAACAAAAACTGGGGCTATGGAAACTTCACATCCATTTAATTTGAACATACTTACATGTCGTCTCAAAACGTCTTCGCGTTTGAGGGACTTCCACTAACGTTGCGACCTTACCACCTTCGAAAGGCGGAAGTAGGAATGTTTCTTTTTAATAACAAATTGATGAGATGCGTTCCAAACTGACTATTTTATATCTGTGATATCTTTTTGTGGAAATTTTAAATTAATTTATATAGTGCAGGTAAAAATACTTGTTCGTCGTGTACGATATACAGGCGGACCCCTGTATCCGCGGTTTCAGTTATCCGCGGCCCGAAAAAAATTTGGGAAATTAAAGAAATAACCTGTTCGTAAGTTCCAAACGTGCGCTAGAAGAGAACAGGCCGTGACATTGTGAAATCCAGCAGCCCAAACGCGCCCAGTACTTGACTCATCTTCCTTTGTCCCCGTACCCACGCTTCCCTGCAAACTTGCCAACGTTTTGCTTCTAGCGTTCTCACTTTTCGAATTACTTGTCGCGTTATCGCAGTGCTTGTGTCCAGAAAGCTACAAGAAGAATGGAGAAGTCGGTGAATATCCACAATAAGCTAAGATATTTTTTAACAAATAAAATTTTCTTATTACAGTTTATGTACAGGTACGTACTTGTGATTTTCATTGTAAAATGTGTAACAATAACACGTTTTTTATTCTTGTTTTTAAGCTTTCGCCGTGTTCTAAATGTAATTTATTCCTTTTTGGGTAATTCCCCGGCGTCTGAGTTCTAATTGCCGACGTTTCGGAACTCACTATCGGTTCCATCTTCAT
>Ga0123355_10012966_pt1 | contig 12944 bp, 7 predicted proteins | sample TergutEmb28metaG_3_FD_89872 | JGI IMG/M metagenome (GOLD analysis project Ga0123355, IMG submission 89872) | Embiratermes neotenicus P1 segment gut microbial communities from Petit-Saut dam, French Guiana - Emb289 P1 | ecosystem: Host-associated > Arthropoda: Insects > Digestive system > Gut ... | reverse complement strand
GTGGGTGGTTATCCGGCCCCGAGTTTGGGGACCTATTGGGGGGGGGTTTTTCCTCCTTTTCCCGGCAACGGTGTAACCAAGAATTTTGTTCGGGGGGGGGGGGGGGTCAACAAATTCAGTTGAGGACAGAGGACGGGAATCTGGTTCTGGAGGCAGCTGTAATTTAGTACAAGTAATTTCATTTCATATAGTAATTTTTTTTAATTTCTGGTATTTTAGACTATTTATGATGACAACTAATTCATTTGTCATTGCTAATGTAAAACAGTTGCGAACTTAGGTAGTTTTAGAATTTTAGTGCCTTATTTCCGAATATCTTGGGGTGTTGGCGTCCTAAATTCAGCAATTTATAACGGTTTTCACAATCGGATTGAGTTCGGCACGATTTTGGAGAGCCTTCGGAATTTCGGGGGAGGGGGATTTGAACCCCCCCTCGGTACGCCACTGCTTCCCGGCCATTCTTAATGGCATTTCACCCAACGGCGAACAGTTTCGTATGATCACGGGTCCTTATACCTTTCTTCAACGCCTTGCAACACTCTAGAGCACTTTTACCCAACAAAACAAGAAATTTTATTAATGTTCTCACGTCCGTCCGCGAGAAACTTCCTTGTAATCTTTTCCCACCCACAGCTAACAGCTACTGACAGACATCACAAAGCCAGTGCACCACTGTGACAACAGGAACAGTGCCACTGTAGCCACACACGTGAAATGAGTTCAGTCGTGTGGAGCGCAGCACGGTGCTGCAACCACACACAAAATTTCTGAAATGACCCGCGTTAACAACGTTCACAGTTCGCACAGAACACCAACTAACGACATTTCCCAGTACCAGCAGTAAATGGCATTTCGAACAAAGGCACAAATGGCTATTTAAAAACTCATAAATAAAAAATTGAGAAATCCAATTGAAAATATGTAAATTTTCAATAACATGAAAATAACGCGCTATATTTCCCTACAGTTTCATTGTCGATGCAGCAGCAAGATAAGAAAGCAGCTGCAGTACAGGCCAACGAGACGACAAAACCGGGCTGAAAAAAAAAACTCCGAACCTCATCAAACGTTGTCAGTAATACTAAGTTTGTGCAAAATCGTCTGAATTCAAATGTCGATAGAACCATGAGCCAACGCCGTGACAAACCAGGCGACGAACACTGATTCGGTTCCTCAACTGTTTCGTAACGTAAGAGACTTTTATTTATCATATCACATCACTCAGGACCTCGCAACTTCGTGTATCGGTGAGGCTATTACCGTTGGCCTGGAAAGACGGCCATTAAGAGCCACTCTCTACGCACTGGATGACTTGGCTTCGATCCCCGCATGGCGGCTTTACTACATTACGACCACGTCTGATTGCAGTCAAGCAGCAGTGTGCTGTTCACTAAGTTAAATTTTACATCTGGTAACTCAGTTTGTTGACCCTGCTGCAGAAGTGAATCAATCGTGCTCCCTGAGGATGGCCCTTTGAGGGCAGACACATGTCTGAACTCGTCTTTCTTTGAAATACATCAGTGCACGGATACGAACATGATAAAGTCTCTGTGGCTACTTTTAAGCGCTGCATAAAAGTAATGAACAAGTCACAGACAGGAAGCCGGTCTCTTAGCCGGGACTCGTGTCGTGTCCCCCCAGAATACGGCACAAGAATGGATGACAGTCTACTTTTAACAGGTTGCGACCATTCTCTGCCAAATTCTCCGAAATTCGCAACTGTTAAGACCAATATGTGTCAACTGTAGTCTAAGTACGCAAGCTGTCCCTGAGATACTATACATAAAGATCCCATTTCCCTTAACGTACACAACTATTCTACAAAGAACTGTCTGAATTTGACTCTTGACTCCAAATTTCACGCTTTCACACCATGCATGAGACGTTCTTCACGTGTAAAATAGCTACATAAGTTTTACGCAATATCATTTGATACTTGTTCCCCGACGACGATCACTTGTGGACTGAAACATATAGGAATACGCAGTGTTAAGAACATCTAGAGAAGAACACTGCATTTCGTTGGTTGCGTGTTGTGAATTGGCTATCCACAATGCACTGAACGAACTACACATACATGAAGTTTACAATATGTATTAACTGTTGTCATCACTCACTTCCTGTCGGCAATACTGTAAAAGTTCAGTAGCGATTTAAGTTACTGGATCCAGCTGGTGACGTCAGTGCACGTGTATAGTCATTCGTCAACGCTTAACGGAAGTAAAAAGTGACAAAGAAGAGAGAGGGGAAGATAAACCTCGAAATATTGGATATAGCACATGGAACCGGCCCAACAGTAAATCAACTGTCATAATAAATACCACGTTTGTTTCTGTTTAAAAAAAGTACGGAGTGCACGCGTTCACAGTAGTTACTGTGTGGAACTAGCTGTAACACTGAAAAGTGTTGCAATTTGACCACAGAATGTAGTGGTGTTTCGTATAACTGAATGAACTGAGTACATATACAGTGACGCACGAAAACGTAGCCCGGTCTTAATGTCAATGTCAGTAAGAGTTTTATTAGCAATAAAAGAACAACATTACATTTGAAAGATGTATTTTGTTTTTTATGTTTCGTTGACCTGCATCTTACTGCGATCTCTGTAAATGACCAACTTGACGCAAAATTCTTTTTCTTATATTTGTTTATTCCAATTCTCTACATGTTTCGAGCAACCAAGTGCTCATCATCAGGAGAGTCAATTGTATCAATACGACCTCTGGTATATGTCATTCTGAAAACAGTTGAACGGTCCAAAATTACAAAACGTTTATCTTAAAATGAGCGGTGTTACTTTTAGATGGTGATAAAACATAACAAGTAACACCGCTCATTTTAAGATAAACGTTTTGTAATTTTGGACCATTCAACTGTTTTCAGAGTGATATATACCAGAGGTCGTATTGATACAATTGACTCTCCTGATGATGAGCACTTGGTTGCTCGAAACATGTAGAGAACTGGAATAAACAAACATAAGAAAAAGAATTGTGCGTCAAGTTGGTCATTTACAGAGAAGGTATTTTGTTGTCATTATAGAACGTTAATCCCCGGGCAACCCAGCTGCCCGTGGGGCTACTGTTTCGTGCGCCACTCTGTACAGTATATGCATTTGCTGTGTCAACGGGTACATATCGAAGGTATCGCTAGAGTTCGCACTGTCCACTCCATGAAGACGGGTGAAAGTGAGGTGCAGCTCCACACATTCTTAGACTCAGCATTAGACGGAGGTGTGCGTTAAACTCAACTCCCCGGCTGCTTTACCGCCATGGAAAGAACCTCTGTACCCACTGACTAGGAGACGGGGTCATATAAAAATATATACGACGTGCATACAACAGTAAGTAGTGGAGATTTTCCTTCTTGAACCACATCACTCAATCGGTGACTTGGAACTCTCAAGCACCGAGTACCATCCTTTGTTCACCTATAATTCTCAAGCCATTGAACAAACAAGAAATGCCATTTGATATAACGCTACACTGTGTGATGTACCGGTATGGCACTAGTATTTTCATTGTTGAGCAATCACGTGTCACCATGTACGCACAGAGAACAAAACACATACCAACCAACACGCCCGACAACAGTATTGCGTTGCATCCGGTCTGATACAACGTTCTTACCACGTTCAGCATCCAGCATTACACCTCTTTGCTGGCCTGTCACAGGCGGCCTCCCATTTACGCCAGGTATGTGGCCAGTAACCTTATCGCACGCCGTCAGAAACTGAACTTAACAGCAGTGCAGGGATGCGATTTCCAAGTCTCATGACACCGCCTATGCAAATCTTCTTTTGTCATGTGATCCTCCCCATGATATCTCTTCAAATTCCCACAAATCAACTGCCACAACTGGAAATTCTTCTTGCACGCAGCTTGTTGAGACCATTATACTTGACATCAAAATGGCACCAATCTGGTGAAGAGTACCAACACCAATATAGTAGTGCGGCGATGTCCTGTCGGCTGTACTCCACCGCTAGTTCGTCGGCAAGTGAAGGATTTAAGCCGGAAAAAAGTGCGCAATCGGCAATGTGCATTTCACATGACTCAAGACTGGATTGGATGTCTTCAGTCATAAAGCTGTGAGTGTTCGAACTTCGTCGACGGTGACCGACCCACGATCTCGGCGAAGACTGCGACCGAAAATTCAAATGGGACTCGACACCGAGACACGCTGGCTGGCCGTCACCCGTAATGAGAGTCTAAATTCGAGACACACCGAATTTGGAAACATTCGTAACTACGACGCCAACGGCACATAAAAAAAACGCGCAACTTATGGCCGCAGGACTTGACGGTCCCACTTCGACGGATGCCGACACCACAAACTCTTCAGAACATGGTGGTTAAAATAATTATGCATTTTATCACAGTGTTTGTGTTTCGTACAGTTCTCAAAAAAACTTATTATTTTCTCAGGGGCGTAGGTGGGGACGGGGCGACTGCCCCAGGCAGCAGAGTCCAATGGGCAGAAAAATGAATATATTAAAAGAAAAACTTATCGTACTCAACAAATTCTAAGTTACTAAGATAAATGAAAATAAATTCAATGTGATTAATTAAAGTTCGTAACTTCTGCTGGGGCGTCAAAAAAAAAACACGTCACGTCACGGCATTTCCTTACTCTACATTAACAAAGTGGTCTTGGTAATGATAGCGCGCCAACTGATTTTCAAACATCTATTACACGAAATTCGCCGTCAGGGCGTTAAACAAATGACTACGTAATTAATGTAAATTTGCGAACGTGTTAAAGAGCGACCTCGTTCAAATAACAGCCAGCTGCCTCCAGTTCTCAATAAACTGAAGACAGCAGCTCCTGCTCGTAGCCCTAGTTACTTTACCTGCCGCCTAAGCCATCCTTGCTCTAACAATTCGACTGTGCTGTTTCCAAATCAAATCGCAATCACGTGGCCCGAAGGGCTTGGTTTAGGCGGTGCGCTCTGTACTTTTGTCGGTTATCTGAAGTGTTGAAACGACCAACCTATTCTTGGATTATATCAGTCGCGCAGCATGGTTATCACGTAGCACCGTCTTCCTTTTCTTATAAGTCTTACACAGCATAATACATACACCCCCCTCTAAATATCTGAGGTGTTGACACGACCAACCTACTCTTGGATTATGTCAGTCGCGCAGCATGCTTATCACGTGGCACCGTCTTCCTTTTCTTTCAAGTCGTACACAGCATAATACATCCCCCACCCCATCTAAATTCTGCAACAACAAATTAGTCGTCGAAGTGGTTCTTGGGACACTTCGACGACTTCGAGGTAGAAAGACGACTAACTCAAGCATCAGACTCTGCAAGCAAGCTAGATTACGGGTTGTCTTTTTTCACGGTTCAAAATTAATCCCTAAAACTCTGGACCTTTTAAGACAGTATGTAGAACCCTTTTGGGCATGGGATAGGTCCATCGCCGGGTCTTTACTTACAAAGGGCAACACACTATAAAAGCAGACATATTCATGCCGTGTGTGGGATTCGAACCCCACGAACCTGGTGCTCCGGGGGTTGAAGACATTACGCGCGGTTACTGTCATCGACGTTGAAAATTCAGACAGACCATTTTACAAATCCCGCCTCATAGCTGCGGTTTCCGCTGACATACCTTCACCATCATCCATTCTCACAATTCTCACACAATGCCCTTGGAGAACACTGATGTCACTTCACTGAAAACACACACGCTGTGAACAACTAAATGGCTCTAGAAATTCAGCTTTATAGGAAAAAAAAAACTCTTAAAACTGATGTTTCACAGATACCTGTAACCGCCGAAGGAAACCTGATGTCATGTCCACTGGTATTACAGGTGAGCGTTTCACTGTCCTCTAAACGCACGCCAAAATTTTACAACACTGATCACGGCCTCCTTCAAATTGGTCACAGACAATTTGACAGAATAAGCAGTACCACTCTGCGATCTGTTGGTAAAGTTTGTTCTGCTGTGGTCACAATAATACAGCCAAAGTACTCTTTCCAGTACCTGTAACCGTTACCGTCTGCTGGTGGCAACAGTACGTAAATTACTCTTTCAACTCCTTTCCTCAGTCGTACTTTTTATCAGTGAAAACGTTTATCTGTATATATTTTATCTCGATCCAACTCAGATTAAGCTTGTACGTGTGATATACAGCTGATAGAGATTCACTTATACAGTAAAACCCGTCGTATGCTGAGCACATTTGGATCCATTCACAGGTGGCCAACTTATGCAAACCACGTGACACTACGACAACTGCACTGCAGTATCACCTGAACAACTGTACAGTTCAGCGTGCGGTGTGTAGATGGATAGCAGATACTGTACATAACACTTGGCAATGAATAGGGACTCTTAAGGACAACAATTAGCTGCCACAATAAAATTCTAATATAATGTCCATACTTGTGGAGAAACAATGGAGTTGAGTGTACAACAGATGCAGTACTGATAATGAATGATGATTTCGGTACACACACACACACACACACACACACACACACACACACACAGTATGACAGAAAAACTATACAAATCTTTTAAAGTCGTCCAACATACGAAGGTTTCGTCTTACACTTAAAGCGTAACACTAAATGAGAAGCAGTGGCCAGAATTCAACATACACAGGTGGCCAAGTTATGGAGCAATGGCCATGTATAATAGCAATTTGCCGATTCCATAAGTGTGGTCAACTGCGACAGGTGGCCGACTTAGAAGGGTGGCCAACTTCACACGTTTTACTGTACTGTAAAAGTACAAGCAATTACTCGCAGAACCTACACACCCTACTCGCCTACTGCATACAGTTCAAAATGCTGCATCTCTTATGACAATTGTTACTGTTTAAATTTTGTTCAGCGTAAAACTTAACAGGTTCTGTGTACATTAGATCTATTGCCTGTAACAACAAAGTTCCGTACTGTCACAAAGTCTGGAAATGCCGACTTGCAAAACGTGCAAGCGTGTTTTAGGTCTATCTTCGTGTCAAAGTTTCCGTGCCTAACTCTACTGGTGGCATTAGCTACCGCCACAAGCCGAAAATGTTCGCATGTGCGCCATGTTGTTACTGTATGTTTTAAAAAACCATTACCTTAACAATAGTTGCATAATTCGCTATGGTCCACCACCACACGTAACTTGGTCCTGAGTGGAGTGGAGAAACTGCTGCTCCCACCTCGCAAATACGCAAATCTACCATGTTGTTAATACCGGCCGTGGGAATTAAAAGTATGGCGTTGTGGTATTTTTAGTGGTATAACTTTCATACTAAGTGTCGTGAAAATAGTTCCGCTGGTTTCAAAAATTAAATTCATAAGACAGCATGGTGTGATAAGCCAAACGTTTCCTTGTTAGGAATTAAACTACAATAATTAAGTTGAAAAAACTTTTAACGCCCCCCCCCCCCCCCCCTCTAGCCGGTGGGATGAGGACACTGGTACAGTACCAGCACAAAAAGTTTGAGAATCGCTGACACAGCGTATCCACAGCATGTTCTCAAAAGATACAAGGGACTTAAATTTCTCAATAACCTGTACGAGAATCTGTGATTCCCTGGGAAGGGGGTGTATGATGAGAAGGATGAGGGTCGGGGAGGGGGGTGATTGGACCCTTTTCTTCCATGAAAAGTTACTACAGCCATTCGAAATTCAATACGAGGAAGGGAGTTCATCCGCATTCAGTTCCCCATTTCCGGGAAGTAATATTCGTTTCACCCCTCACTGTGAGGGACACAGCTGCGGAGAGCTGCCCTCCAGCTACCAGAGGAGTTCGTAACTTTACGCACATCAGCAGTACGCCTTGTTCTCGTGCCCGGCTCCAACAGCTGGGTACGATGGACACCCTCGTCTTCTGATTTTGGCTTAAGCACTAAGAATTTCTCAGCTGGGTCTTTCATAGATATGAAGCGTTTAGTACTGTGCTCACAACAGCCTGCCACCGGACCCCCTCCTCAGCCACACCCTCACACCGTTTCTTTTACAACAAATTCGTATCTTAAGGTGATTCGTTCCCGTTGTGTTTCACATTATAAGGCTAATTCCAACTTATATGCCGTCAAAACACAAAATATATTTTTTACCTTTTGCCCGCTTATGCGTAGAGCCCGATTAGGGCCATCTGATTAGCCGAAACATGTAGATGTTTATAACTACAAAGAATATACGTTGAGTCTGACGGATGGTTAAGTTGGTTTTTATTTTAATGAATTTGTATGAGGTCCAAACATCTAAATCTTTGTCGCCTACGTAGTCAGGTCCGTTTAGGTTTTCCAATTAAAACGCTGTAAACATTCCTGATCTCCCCATACGCGCTACCTACCCAACCAATAACCAATAACCCTTCGATTTTATCAGTACAATAATATTTGAAGTATAAGTGATGAGGCCCACCTTTATGAAATTTCCTCTAGTCTACTGCTATGTCTCTCTTATTGTTAGTCTCCTCAGCACCTTATGCGCTCATGCGCTCGCCCGGTCCTTCCCAATCTCAAGTCCACGGAAGGTATTTCATTGTCCCACACATACGTCGCAGTGTATTACGTAATAAGGAATGTGTCCGCTGTGATTTCATTCCATAGGTATTTCTGTTAGGTCAGTAAAATTTCGAAGCTGAAATGCGTACGTCATATGGCTAGGAGGGACAGACGAGGCATGAAGATTGCAACTCAGTTCGCAAATCTAAAGTGGCTAGGTAAAGTCAGAGAAAACGGGAGTAGAAGAGGAAGACATTTCAGGCAAGTCAGATGCCGATAAGGGTGGATGGATGTGGCTCGGAATCGTGGAAAAGTGGCTGCTACGGATGCTACTTGCAGCATGGCTAAACAGATCACCCACCAGTCCTGTCACCGCGTAAAAAGGTGCACGTTGCGTCTGATCGCGTCTGAAGCTGCTGACGAGACTTCCTCACTTGCTCCTGCTCGCCTTGACCGCGGGAGCAGCCGGAAAGCCAACAACAGCTCACCCAGAGGGTACAAGGGGATAGAGTACTGACTGGGCAGCCGTCATCTGAATTCCCAGTAAAACGGATTATCCCATTGTATTTACATAAGAGAGTTGTTTTGATCTTACGTTTGTGTTTGACAGCGTTTGTGTTTGTTTGACATGAAGTGCACATCGCGTCGCCCCATATTATTATTATTATTATTATTATTATTATTATTATTGCTGCTGTAGTAATAGCAGCAGCAGTAATACGCAAATATCTTAAATTTCCGAACGTACTTTGTTACAGATACGTAATAAAATCACTCAGTCTAACATCAAAGCAGGCTCTATACAAGCCACTCTGTGCACATCCCCGGCCACCTGCAAATGCTAAACACTAAATTTAAAAAAAATAAAATAAAAAAAAAAGTGTTATGTTAAACGACCTGCCTAGTGAACACTGTCCTAATTCTTCATGTGAACTTGGATTCGAAAGCACCATTCTCCGTCTTGGTAAGATTCTCCTGTTAAATGTTGAACGCAGCACATATAACAGGCGAGCAGTTAAAAAAAAAAGATATGTTTCATGACACATTATAGTACATAAAAAGTCTGTCCGCCTGTTCACATGCTATTTAATGTCCGATACTACTAATCGGATTTCGATTAACCTTGTCACATCTACAATGGATAAGACTGTTTTGTGTTTGGGACAATTCAGGGACGTTTCGAAGTAACCTGTGGCCCCCATAAGGAAAGAGGAGAACTGAAGGGGCACAGTGATGGCAGATGTTTAGACACAAGCTGGAGTATTCCACTGCAGTCAGCATCGATATTACTTAACACTAAATCAAATCCAACTTCGGTTTCCTTGAAAATATTATCATCAGAACCGACACACGGCATCATATACCATTCTTACTGATACCTAATATGCGCATTTTAAACACTTTTCTAAATACAAAGAAAACACTAAATCGTGACCCTTGGAAGTATAATATCTGAGACGGCATTAGCTCTGTCAATAAAGTAACTTATGACTCACTCTGCTGCATAGTTTATACAACCGTTGATTAACCGTGCAAGAGCAGATTTATGCATGAATCAAAACATATAACCAATGCAATGCAAAAATCAAGAAACACGCATCTATATAATACGTTTCACCCAAAATTGGGACATTATTACGACTCCTCGGAGTTGCAACTCACAATTCGGTTAAACTACAGCGCAATGAAAAACGCGAACCCTGGGTTCTGGCAGACTTCAGACGTCGTTCAATTATTCGTGTCGCACCATCCAACGGGAAACATATCTACATTACACCTAGCTGTGTAAAGCTCTTGAAAACTGAGATGAAGGTTCTGTAGTCTTTCAAGGGCCTGACTTCTGTTCAGATTAGTACGGTGCCAATTCCAGTTCAACACATCCTCATTATTCTCAGAGTTTTATACGATATTCGAGACCGACAATCAGTTCGTGAATTTAAACTTCTTCGTTTAATATGCAAGTCACATTCATAATTATCCATTCAAAGGCCACAGTGTGCACAGATGGAAAGATGAGTTAACACCCAACTCAATGGCATCACAGTCCTTCAGAAGCTGACATTCACAGAGTTGGTCAAGGACTCCCTCGCCTTTTATTGAATCTCAAGGACCAATACTATGTTCGCAACTGCCCGCCACTAACCCTGTACGGAGCCAGATGAATCTAGCCCACATATACATCTCCGATTTCTTTAGAACATACGTCAGTATTTTCTTTCATGTGTGTCTTAAGTCTCATTATGGATCTTTCAAGAAAGAGGATGTGTGTAGAATTGACTATCTGGCTCAGGGCAGGGACAGGTGACGGGCCTTGTGAATGCGGTCATGAACCTTCGGGTCCTATAAAATGCGGGGAATTTCTTGACTGAAAACCTATCAGCTTCTCAAGGACTGCAGTCCATGGAATGAGTGTGTGAGCAAGCGAGCCAGCTAGCTAACTATCTAGTTATGCCCGGATCTCCTTAGTGGTCGGTCAGTTTCGGAAGAAACTAAACTTCACAGTCACATAAAGCAAACATAATTCAGCTTATATGTTCCGCATCCGTGCATTAAAGACTATTTATACTATGCAATTTGTTACACATTCTAAATAATTCACTGTATACTGTAAGTTTTAGCGTCGTTCCTGTATATTTACATTTTTCCCTTTCGATCAGTTTGCGTAATACGTATGTAAAAGGGCCCACTTTCATGGCCAAGAATTGACAAAATCGGAACTCACACCCTGTAAGAGAAGCATACGAGTGGGTTTCGTTTTATAACGGTCTAATACAATAACGATTTTCAATGTAACAAAATCCTGTACAGATTCATCGTCATGCTCTTCGACTCTGTATGGTCCGCGTTACTGACAGAGTCGTTAAACAAACAATACACTGACAAACCCATCGTGCTTTACCACACGTTGTGGCGAAACGGCTAGCATTCCCGCTTCATATTATGTACGTATCGGGTTCATATCTTCACTCATACAGCGACAATTCTGATCCTGTGGTGTAGCCACACCTCAAACGCTGATGAAAGTGTTTTCACACAGACGACGACGACCATATGAACGAAATGAACATGTCGGGGGCGTCTTGCAATTTTATTTAATGGACCAACACACGCGAGTTCTGTTGTGATGGGTTTATGGGGTTTGTGTCGTGAAAGTGATACGAGCTTGTTGTTAGAATCCCTTGGCCGTTCTGGTTTTACTGCGTCATCAAACACACGTAAATAATTCACATCTGATTTCCAGGAAGACGGAACGAAGAGCACAATCGGCAGTCTTGTCCCAAAATACCCCACACAGTATAGCCCCATGTACTATTATTACTGCGGGTAGATCAACATATTCCGATCCGCAAAATGATTTCCGGCCGATTTCCCTGTCTCACATGCTTTCTAGTTCAGAGGAGCCTCAAAACGACTTAACATTCGAGGTGATTGTTCTACGTGTTGTAAACTTATCTTTAGCTTCCAGTGTTTTTTCTCAGCCCATGAAAATGCAATGTGGCAAGCCCGGTATTAAGCGGAACGCGTAAGTTTATTTTCACGGACTCGGTCGCGCTCAGTTGTGGTACGCTTATAGTGACGTATGTCCGCATTTCAAAGGACTGAGAAGTTCGGGATCTCGTACGTGCAGCGTGCAGTATTTGTACTGGAAATAACTACTGTTGTGAGATACAAGTCTACCTTACTTATGGGCCCTACGCAAGAAACTAATCAAACAATGACAATATGACCAGACCGTTTCCGTCCGCATGTTTTATCTCCACAAATATTCGATGAGTTACGATAAACTTTTGTCTCTGCGTAGCCTATAATAAAAGTAGTTTGGCAGATACGATTTGTGATCCATTCGAATCAAAATTGAATCTGTAATTGGTACAAATTCTCTATGAACACGCACCGTCCGGACAGCGCGATATTGCACGCTCTCTTCTTGATGTGTCGCGGCTAGTTCACGGTCTTGGCCAAGTGCGCTTCTCAATGACGCTAAGTAATTACATCCAGCAGACTTTTCATACAATCTTTGTACGCAGTACAAAAAAATTAATGCATAATGACGAGTGATGTTTGTCCTGTACAAGAAACCTCGCAGTCTCAACACTTTCTTTCTGTATATGACCACTACATTTTTAAGCACATTTTCTTCTGTGCAAGTGACTTGCTCAAATACCTGCTAAGTTAGTCTAAAATAACCTCAATCAAACAATAAAACTTTTTATTCTCATACCAATGCAATTCTTATAACAACTACAGGTCTGTTCACTGAAACATTAGCTTTACTCCTAACCACCGTGGTAGAGGCCAGTTGATGTAACGGCACACGCGCAGAAACCACATTTCGTCTTTCGGCGAAACGGACGCGTCCATTTAAATCAGCGGGGGCGTCAGTTCAGTCGACTACTGGCAGCCGAGGTGTGCGCATCAGCGGTAGTAATGCTGGATACACCATGTTCCGAGGTAGTGTGAAGGGTACTGGCTACCCAC
>Ga0123355_10012965_pt1 | contig 12945 bp, 6 predicted proteins | sample TergutEmb28metaG_3_FD_89872 | JGI IMG/M metagenome (GOLD analysis project Ga0123355, IMG submission 89872) | Embiratermes neotenicus P1 segment gut microbial communities from Petit-Saut dam, French Guiana - Emb289 P1 | ecosystem: Host-associated > Arthropoda: Insects > Digestive system > Gut ... | reverse complement strand
TTTGGATTGACTCAAGCGGGGCGTTTAACACCGCCGGAGACGGCAACTTCTGTATTGTTAGTTCGTATGCAAACATAAGTTTCGAGCGTCGCAATGGCTTCCAATATATTGGGCCTTTCCAAACCGCGCTTGAAGGTGCATATGTAAACTGGTTAAGCCGAAATAGTTTAGCCCGCCCATTTACCCCAGTTAGGGATATAGTGGAAGTGGCAGAGTTTATACAACCCGGCCTTAATAATCAGCTAACAGGTACGGTTATCCCACCAACAGCAACCAACCGCAACATCACATGGAGCTTGGTTAACGACGGCGGAACCGGCGCGGCACTGGTAGGAAATATCCTAATGGCAAGCGCAGCAGGAACCGTGACCGTACGGGCAACCGTTGCCGGTGGTAGCGGAGTAAACTTAAACTTTACCAAGGATTTTACAATAGAAGTAGTGAACCACATCCCAGTTGATGAAGTCGAAGGTACACCAAACTTCTTACCTATAGGTAGCTTTAATTTTAACCGGGCAATTGCCATACCCTTTAACGCAACCTACCGCGATATTGAATGGAGCGTGGTTGACCCAGGCCCAACGGGTGCCGTTATGGTTGGTAATAACCTAACCACCACAGCCGCCGGTAATGTTGTTGTTATGGCAACAATAGCCGGAGGCGGAAACGCAGGGGATTTCACCCAGCAGTTCACTGTCGAAATTGACATTGACCCGGCAGTGGCGGTTCCCGCTTCAAACCTTCCCACAGGAAGTGTAATTTCAAGCCTTACTGTGGATGTGTACCATTTTGGCGGCCAGCCAGGCGCAAACGCAAATATCCCACCAGGAGAGCATAACTGGATGTACATGCCCAACCCGCCACAGGTGGGCGATAGGCTATACGGGGATAGAGGCGGCGTATTCGCGATAAGCGAGCTACCGGACGGCCTGCAAGTAGATTCTTGGCTCCGCACCGCTATGGACCAAAGAAACTTCTCTGGGCGTACCCAGGCTATGTTTACGGTTGAATATGATATGTATATCTATGTTGCCTTCGAGCAACGCGTAGACCGTACTCGCATCTTCTGGATAGACGATACATGGGAGTTTGTAGACTTTGGCGAATCGTTCATGCGTAGTAGCGAGTTCCAAGGTGACGATTTAGCTAGGTATTACTTCTATCGCAAGTTCCATCAAGCCGGAGATGTGTTCCGCTTAGGCGGTATCCGCCAAGGTACGACACTTGGGCAGTGCGTTGTGTTCTTTGCGCCAGGCCCACAGCGTACCCCGGCCTTTGTTGCCGCAACCGATGTTGTTGGCATTCCGGCACGTGTTTTCCCAGGTGGGCTTGTTTTAGCGGGGCAGGTTGTTCCCTCAAACGCGACCAACCAAAACATTGTCTGGAGTATCGCAAACGCCGGTACAACTGGGGCAACAATTGAAGGCACTACCCTCATGACAACTGACCCCGGTACCGTCGTAGTTACAGCCACTATAGTTAATGGCGCAACGGCAACAACTAACTTCACCCAAAACTTTACCATAACCATAGTAGGCGATATAGACGATGTTTTTGTTAACTGGAATAGCCTAACAGCCAACGGAACAAGCAACACCGTAACCACAACCCAGTTGACCTTAAACTTTGACGTTGACCCAACAACCCTTGCCGCATCCGACATCACCGTAACAGGTGCAACCAGGGGGGCGCTAACGGGAACAGGTACAACACGTATACTAACCATTTCCAACATTACCGTGGCAAACGGTGGAAATGTTACCGTTACCATCACAGACCCAAGCGGTTACGCCATTGAACCACCCTCGCGTACTGCCCAAGTTTTCGTAGCGGCACATCAACCAACGCCGTCGCCACAACCAACACCACGCCCACCGGCCGATGAGCCTTATACACAGGCCCCATCCACACAAAGGCCCACGCCAACCCCGGGTCCTGTTGTCAGCATCCCAGCCAATGATGGTGGCGTAGATGTTCGGATTAATATCACAAATAACTGGGTAACCCTTCAGTTGCCAACAGCTACTATTAACGAGCTTACCCGCACAGCGCAAGATGATACCGTAGCTTTTGACCTTAGCTCTAGGGCAGAAACAATAGGTGTCATAATCACAAGGCTGGCGGTAAGGCAAATAGCCGGTGAGGAGCTAGGCATTGAAATTTCTCTGCCACAAGGCGTTATAGCCTTTGACGCGGAAGCCGCCCATGCACTGGGGCAGGTAGCCAATGCCGCTAATATTCACCTTTCTATTGCACAAGCGGAAGCCGCAGGAACTTACTATATTTCTGTAACCTCCGGCAACCAAAATATTACGGGGCTTGAAGGCAACATCACCATAAGCATCCCTTATGACGGTGCACTGCCTGTAGCGGTGGCACTACTGGTTGATGGAGAGCTGATTCCTCTGGTATCTTCTTATAGCGAGGGTATGGTAACCTTCACAACCAGCCAGTTTGGCGAGTTTGTAATAACAGTTGGGAACGCGGCACCACATCAACCTACGTTGCGCCCAGTTGTTTTGCAACCTGGTATGTCACCTGTGAATACCATTTGTGGCCATGTGGTGGATATACCGTTCTTCCTGGCTGGGCCTGACCTTGGTATTGGTGACCCAGGTGTTGCTGTTGGGCTTGTAAACCCACGTGTGTTTGCGCATATCATTGGTGTTACTGTTGAATGGTATGGCTCTCTTGGAACCTCAGGTGTAGCGGTAATTGAAGGCTTAGACCGTAACGGAGACTTGGTGCGTGTTGAGTTGCCTGTTGGCTCTGAAACCGCTACTATTATCCGTGATGGTGTTCGCCAGAATGTCGATATTGCTACATTTGCCCCAGGTTCTGGCCGTCCGGGAACTGTTCGGACGCTTGTAATTGATAACCGTACCTTTGTGCCATTGCGGTTCTTGACAGAGGCATTTGGTTATACTATTGATGGTGAGTTTCCAGTGGTGGAAATTGTGGCTTAACATTGATGTCGTAATTAAGTACGAATGTAAGAAGCACCCCCCTTTTGCCTGTGGCTGGAGGGGGGTGCTCTTTTAGACTGCTTAATATTTTTGTTTTGGGTTTGTTTCGAAACTGGTTGTGCACATTTACCCGGAGGGGAACTGCGTTGAAGCGTTCGCAGTTCCGCTTGACTTGGGGATAGTCGCTACCTTTTATCTTTCGTTAAAAGCGGCTTTCGCCGCTTTTATAATATCGGTTGCAGTTGCCGCCCATGCAGTGCCTCGTCTATTGTTGCTAGCGTGTATTCGCCCTTTAGCACCATAGACCTGGGCTTGGCATGTGGCTGGTCTTGCCCAAAGGGGATGAAGTAAATATTACGCATCCCTAGTAGCATTCCTATGTTTTTTGCGCCGTTACCAAGCGCGTCATTGCTGGAAAGCCCCAGCACCACGGGCCTATTATTTCTAAGATGTGCCTTTACCGCCATTGTTACCGGTGTGTCTGTTATGCCATATGCAATTTTAGCTAATGTGTTGCCTGTTGCCGGTAACACCACAAGTATATCCAAAAGCTTGGCCGGGCCTATAGGCTCGGCTTCGGTTATGGTTTTAACCACGGGCTGGCCGGTAAGTTCGGTTAGCCTTTTTTTGAGGCTTTCGGCGGTTCCAAACTTTGTATCCATTGTATCTACTGCGTGCGAGATTATCGGCATAACCTCTGCACCGCTTTCTATCAGTTCGCTTATTACATCCATCGCCATATCTATTGTACAAAAAGACCCGGTTAGCGCAAAGCCAACCCGCTTACCTTCGAAGCTGGTTTTCATGATATTTTCCCCCAATTAGCAAATTTCTTCTGCGATGTTTCTGCGCAGAAAAATTTGCGGTTTTTGCCGAAGGCAAAAAAATTACATTAATTAGCAAATTTCTTCTGCAATGCTTCTATGCAGAAAAATTTGCGGTTTTTGCCAAAGGCAAAAAAATTACATTTTGGCTTCTACTTCCGCAATTATGTGGTTAATAGTCTCCAGGATGTACCCGGCAGTTGTAACCGGCGCAACCTTCCCCGGTAGGGAATTTGTAAACAGTACCTTTAGCCCAAAATCCCGGGCATCGTTTACATCCACCCCGTACGGTGGGGATGCCAAATCCACTATTACAGTGCTTTTACGTATGTGCTTCATATTGCGCTTATCCAGTAGAATATTGGGTACGGTGTTAAATATCACATCCGCTTCCTTTAGATTGCTTTCCATATCTTCAAACATTATGGCCCTATGCCCACAGCTTTTAGCAAGTGCCGCCGCCCGGCCTGTGTTTACAACCGTGCTAACTTCGGCACCCATGCCCCTAAGCATAGCTGAAAGCACTGTGCCAATACGGCCATAGCCAATTACCAGCATATTATTGCCATGCAGGGTAATATCGGTTTCTTCTATGGCTATTTTTATGGCACCTTCTGCTGTTGGGATGGCATTTTGCACCAGCAACTCCTCCCGGCTAAGCATATCAATGGCGTTAACGCCGTACTTATCTGCCAGCACTATAGTCGAAGGCTTTATATACCCGGCAATAAAGGTTTGCTCTGGTTTAATTAGCCGAAACAAATCTTCTACCAAAATAGGTTTATCGCTAAAGGGCGCGTTTAATACCCCGCCGTGTGCGCAGGGTATCGGGCCTATTACATATTTTGCACTTGAAATTGCTTCATAGATATTTTTGCACTGCATGGGCGTTTCACGCTCGTAGTTGGTAAACCCATACATTTTAACCTTGTGCCCCAGCATAAATAGCATCTCGGCCAAGGCGATGTTCCTTTTATCGCCACCTACCACGGCAAAGCTTGAAATCATAGAATCTACCCCTTTCATGCAAGCCCGCTTTATAGATAAGGCTTGCATGGCCATCTCCTGGTTTATTCTATGTCCAAGAGGGGTAGGCTGTTCCAACTTTGTTAAGCGATTTCGCCGCCTTATAGCGAATTATTTGCTGTGCAAAAGAGATACAGCCTTTGCCCACTCCCGGGCTATGAGATTATGACCGGCCGGGGATGGGTGAATCCCGTCTGGTACCCAAAATGTTGCAGGTGCTGTTTTGAGTGCGCTATCGAAGGCGGCTTGCAGGGGTATGAATATGCAACCATGCTTTTGGGCTAGGCGCTTAACGGCTTGCTGGCGTATTTGCAACTCTTGTATCGGGTGGTTGTAGTTTGTTGCTAAGGCTTCTGTGTCTAGTATAAAGGGCTCGCATAGTATTATTTTTACCCCGGGTAGGCTTGATATGGTTTCTTCTAGTATGATGTTGTACAGCTCTTCGAATCTTATGGCCGATACACCGTCATCCCGCAAAAACTCGCGCAGTACGTCGTTTATACCTATTAGAATGCTAACTATGTCTGGCTTGTGGTTAATACAATCCCGCCGCCAGCGTGCTAGTAAGTCTGTAATTTTATGGCCGGAAAGGCCGGTGTTTACGAAGGTGAACGCTTCGCTTGGGTATCGGAAGGAAAGCTCCCCTGCGGCCATTAGGGCGTAGCCCTGGCCTAGAGATGCGGGTTGGTCTTTGAACCTTCCGCAATCTGTAATTGAGTCGCCTGTGAATAGGATTTTCATGTGTCACCTTTTCTAAAGCCACCTGCGGCCCTTATAGGGCCACGGGTGGCTTTGTATTAATTATTAAACTTTTTAAATAGCACAGACGCTTCCTCGTCTGTTAGGGTTATAAACCCTTCGCGGCAAAAGTCTCGCAAACAGCGTACGCCTGCCATCTCCTTGAACATTGTAAACCTTGGAAGCTGTTGTAACTCTTCGTGTAGCATGTCTATTACCTCTGGATAATTATATAGCTCGTTTATTGGCGTATCCAGTGTAAAGCGTTCTGTTTGGACAGGAAGCTTTATACTGAAGTTGTGCACACCCGGGGGTAGCTCTTGGTTTGCTATATCACCTTGCCCAGGTGGCAGGGTTAGCAGTGCCGTTGCGCCGTAGGGTACGGTAAATGAATACTTTATTACACCAGGCTCTGTATATTCCCAGGCACTTTTTATTGTGCCTACAGGGGAGTGATATTCTGCCTGTATACCCATAAGCTGTGCGTCTGGCTTGGGGGCTAGGCGGAACTTGCGAAATCCCGGGTATTCCTCTATAGGGTCTATACCAGCCGCGTCACGGTACATCCACTCTGTAATACTGCCGTAGGTGTAGTGGTTAAGGGAGTTCATGCCGGTATCGCTTATGCTACCGTCCGGTAAAATAGAGTTCCAGCGTTCCCATATGGTGGTAGCACCCATGTTTACCGCGTATAGCCAGCTAGGGAAGTCCTCATGTAGCAGTAGGCGGTAGGCAATATTGTTACTGCCTGTAGCCGAAAGCACCCTACATAGATACGATGTGCCTATAAAACCCGTACGCAAATGAAACCCGGACTCTTTCATCTTAAGTGACAGGGCATGTGCGGTCTTATCCCGCCATTTATCTGGCATGATATCCATATGCAGTGCCAGGATATAAGCTGTCTGGGTAGTAAGCGCAAGCCTGCCAGAGGCGGTTACGTATTCATCTACAATAGCAACGCGCACAGCTTCGGAAAGCCCTTCGTAAAACTCTGCGTCTTGGGTTTTACCCAGCACTCTTGCGGCCTTGGCCACTAGCATAGAAGAATAACGATAGAAACAGCTTGCAAGATAGGTGTTTTCTGTACCGCCGAAGCGGTTACCTATCGGGTCTTCGTTGTCTAGGGCTAACCAGTCGCAGAAGTGGAAATCACCTTTCCATAGCCTGGTATTGCCTGTTATGGCATCGCGGCTACGGATATGGTCAACCCAGGCTTTCATGCTGGGATATTGCCTTTGTAGGATGCTTTTATCGCCGTATCTTATATAATGGTTCCAGGGGATAATTGTTGCCGCGTCTCCCCACGCGCATGACCCAGCCTGCACAACGTCATGCCTTGGGATAACCACCGGTACATTACCGCCGAATGTTTCTTGCTCTTGCATAAGGTCGTAACAGAACTTTGCAAAAAACGCTGCAACGTCCATGTTGTAGGCCGCTGTGCCAAAGAATACTTGTGCATCGCCTGTCCAGCCCATACGCTCGTCCCGTTGGGGGCAGTCTGTTGGAACGTCTAGGAAGTTGCCGCGCTGGCCCCATAGGGTGTTTTCGAACAGCTTGTTTACCTTCTCGTTAGAGGTTTTAATACTGCCGGTGGGGCGCAACTTAGAATAAATCACAAGGCCCGTGAAGTCCTCTGGGTTAACTTCTTGGTGCCAATCTGTTAATTTTACATATCTGGAACCGTAAAAAGTATATGCCTGTGTTACAGCTTTCTCGTTACCGTCACTTACATATTTAAACTCGCATAGCGCGCCGCGCAGGTTGTCACGGTAGAAGTTACCCTCTTGTAATACCTCGCCAAACTGCAAATGGATATTGCTACCCTTTGGCGCTTTGCATGTAAATTCAAACCAGCCTACCATGTTTTGACCCATGTCTAGCACCACCTCGCCAGCCGGGGTGTGTATAACCTCTATGGGTTTTATACGGTGCATGATGGCCATGGGCGGGCTACGCCTTGGCTGTAGCAAGCTAAGGGGGATATCGGTTTCTTTTACCGGTTGTGGTGTGCCTGGGGCTAGTGTATCGTCACGGTATTCGCCATCAAAGATATTAGAGTCTGTAATTGTAGATAGCTTTGACTGCCAGGTAGTGTCTGTTACTATGCGGTGCTGGGTGCCATCTTCGTAGGTGATTACTATTTCGCAAATGGCGGCAAACTCTTTACCATATTGGAAACCTTTGCGGTGCAGGCCGTAGCGGCCCTTGTACCAGCCATTACCTAGGTTGATTTCTACCGTGTTTTTGCCTGGGTTTACAAAGCCGGTAATGTCGTAGGTCTGGTATGGTAGCCATTTATCGTAGGCGCATAGCCCTGGTGCCAGTACTTCGTCACCGGCGGTTTTGCTGTTAAGTGCCAGGTAGTACAGCCCTACCCCGCAAATATACGCACGAGCAGAAGCTATAGGGTTTTCTACATTAAAACCGGTAAAAAGTATTGGGTGACGCTCGGGTTCGGTGGCCGGAGATATCCACTTAGCGGCCCATGGCTCGTTTTCCTTGGCGGTTTCGAACCATGCCTGGTTTGTGACAGTTCCACTATCGGTATGGATGGTTACGCGCCAGTGGTACCTAGTACGGGGAGCCAGATTTAGAGCTGGCACAAAACACAGGCTGTCTACCTCCTGGCCTGCATCGCTTTTGTATAGGACACTCGTAAAATCCGGGCAGGTTGAGACCTCTATACTGGTTGTAGACTTGGGGTTTGCGTCACATTCCACAACCCACGACAGGCGCGGTGTGCCTTCTAGCTGGTAGCCTAGGGGGTTTGTAATATGGTTGCATTGCATGTTGGTTATTTTCATGTTGTGCATTATTTACTTTCCTCCGTAATCTCGAGTGTATAGTGTACCGGTAGCCATATCCGCATCTCGCCAAAGCCGCGGTTATCCCACGCGAAGTAAGGCACCATACGGACATTTACTTTTTGTAAGCCCGTAACCCGTAGCGGCTGATACAGTGCGGCAGGGTCGCTTTCGGCTGAGCGGACGGTTATTACACCGCTGGTGTGCAGTGCTACTACGGGTACACCTTGGATTTCATATTCCGCTGTGGCAAAGCTGGCGTTTGAAAGTAGCATCAAGTAATCCATATAATCGCCTTCTAGGTCATGGCTTTCTACGCAATATACAAGCGGGCCGCGGGTTACGCATACTTGGCCGGTGTCTTCTTCTACCTTGGGATGGGCCTCTATATACTGTACAGGCATGTCGAAGTTTATGTTTACCGCACTATCGCCAGGCATGGCAATGGGGATATCAATAAACGTGTTGGCGTTAGATTTATCTAGCCGTATGGTTGTGCCGCTATACTCCACAAAGCCGCTTTCTACCCAGCCTGGCACACGCACTTTTACACTAAAAGGCGTGTCATTTTCTCGGCCTGTGATAGCGATATTAATAGCGCCATCCCATGGGTAATCTGTAGTTTGGGTAAGGGTAAATGCCGCACCGTTTTCGAGCTTAATATTGGCCTCGCTATTGGCATACATGCCACACCACACGGCTGTATCGCTTAATTTGTAGGTATAGTCTACAGCCTCTGGGATACTGCGTGAGATATTGGTCGGGCAACAAAAACACTTAAACATACCGCTACGCTCTGTAGGCCACATGACCGGGTAGTCCAAAGTCTTGGTACGGCGAAGCATGTTCTCATAAAAATATTTCTGCCCGTCAAGACTAACAGATGCAAGTACCAGGTTGTAATAAGAACGCTCAATAAGGTCCATATACTCGGCCTTAGGCTCACGTGCAAACATCCTATGCGCCCAAAATATATGGCCAAGCGTACCGCAAGTCTCGTTATAAGCCGTGATATTAGGAAGCTGATACTCATATCCAAATGCCTGGTGTACATATTGCGCATCAAGCAACATCCCAAAAGGCGAAGTGCCGGTATAAAGCGGCCCACAACCGCCGGTGATATATATCTTACTTGTCATAAGATTATCCCATACACTATCCAAAACCACAGGCAAGGTCTCATCACCAGTCTCCAGATACATATCTGTAGCCCCGGCATAAAGGTAGGTAGAGCGCACGGCATGCCCCACTATCTTACGATGCTCACGAAGCGGGATACGGTCTTGGTTATCGTCTGTACCATCTGTAACCAAATCCCTAAGTGAAATGGCCGTCTTACCAAGCTCCAAATAAACCTCATCCCCAGTAAGCCGATAAAGCTCAAAAAGCCCCATATAATGGCTGGGGCATACCGCCGTCTGGGCCTTACCCTCCTCCAAAATACCCCGGTACATATTCTTCAAATAAACAGCACATTTGCGCGCAATATCCAAAAAATTATCCTTACCGGTAACCCGTTTATGCACACAGGCCGCAGTAAACATATGGCCAAAATTATACTCCTCAAAGTCATTAATATCGCCATGCCGCATCATGCCCTTACGCTCGCCGATAATCTGCTTAGTAGAAATATAACCATCATCCTGCTGTGCCGCGGCAATAAGCGCAATATACTCGTCCAACTGCAAATCTATCTCCTTATCACCCCGCAATGCAAAGGTATAAATAAGCCCTTCCATAAGCTTATAAAAATCCCCATCACCATAAGGGTTCCCCCGAAACTCGCCATCACTAAGCCCAGCCGCAATCCGAAAGTTCTCAACCTGATGAAAAAAACTATCCTTATCAGCAAAAACACTAAGAATATGAGGAATAGTCCTATCAGCACAAGTATTAAACCTATCCAACCAGAACCCCTCTTTTAAGCGCAAACTACCCAGTGGCAAAGAATACACTTTTGAAAAAGGGCTATTTTTAGTATCAACAATCATTTTAAAACCTCCTATAAAACAACATAAAAACCATGGGGCTCTGCCCCACACCCCGTAAACTTTTTGAAAAAAGTTTAATCAAAAACTTTAACGGGAATGCGCATACGCGCATTCCAACAGGTTATTGGAACGATTATCGCCTCCTACCTATTATCGTAGGTCTTGGCATTTATCCCAAAACCCCAAAACCGCGCGAATGCGCGGTTTTATTAAAGTTTTTGGTCAAGCTTTTTTCAAAAAGCTTGTGGGGTGTGGGGCAAAGCCCCACGGTCTTATTCTTTAATCTTTACCCTACACTTTATGGATAAATCCAATTTCTCTCTTGCCACGTTGGGCGCATTGGTAGTTGTGGTGCATTGTTCCAAATGTCCATGTATTCTTGTAAGTCTGCTACTGCGGCTATTGCCTCTAGCATTGCGTCGAAATCGGATATTGGGCGAATGCCTGCTACCATCTGTGCTACCCACTCGTCTTGAATGGTGTTGTTAGAACTGCGGATGAAGGATGCATCTTCGCGTTCCCTGTCTGTTAGGATTGGGTCGAATGGTGCGTGTATTACGCGTACTTCTTCCCTTAATAGCATCTGGGTTACACCACGGATAGCCCTTTGCGCTTCGTCGTGGAAACCGCGGAACATGGAGATATCGTCGCGTAGTGTTGCATAACGTGGAAGCATTAGGTTCCAAATACCTAGGTCGTTACGTGCGTCTTGGCCTAAGTCCATGAACTCTTGTAGCCATTGCTTTTCGCCGTCTGCGTCATAGTAGAAGGATACGCCTTCTTGGCCCCATTGGAACGCTGTGGAGATTTCGTAGCCATATACTAGGTCTATAACTGCCGCCAGTACTTCTGGATGGTGTACGTCTTCGCGGGCTACAAAGCCCCACCATACGTTATCGCCCATTACGCGTGCGTTAACGAAAGGAGCTACGCCTGGTTCTGGTTGGATATTTGGCATCCACTGGATGTCGAATGGCCATGGGTCGCGGTGGCCTTGGTTAAACCATGCTGTAAACTGCTCTGCCCATGCGTGGGTGAAAGCCCAGTTGCCGGAAGCCATGATGATATTGGCTTCGTCACCGCTTAGGGTCATAAACTCTGGGTGTAAGAAACCTCTTTCGCGCCAGTCTGTTAGAAGTTCGATAACTTCGCGATACCTGGAGCTACCGGTTGCGTTAAGCATGTGGTGGTCCCACTGGCCGGTCGCGTGGCAGAAGAAACGCCTGTTGGCTGGGAATGGGTTGCCTAGCACTAAGCTCATGGTATCTACATAGTAGCCTAAGCCCCAACCGTAAGATTGGAACGGTACGATATCTGGGTTGGCTTCTACAATAGCGGCCATTGCCGCTTCCATTTCGGCTAATGTAGTTGGCATTTCTATGCCGTAGCGGTTTAGTACGTCCATGTTTGCAAACCATGCTTCGGGTATAGCGTCATTTTCTAGGTTAGGGATTTTGGTAAGCCTACCGTCTGTGGTTGTGTAGCGCATTGCCCATGGGTTGGTTTGGGCCGCGGCTACAAAGTTGGGCATGTACGGTAGCAGTGGCATAAAGTCTAAAAGCATGCCTTGATATTGTATACCATGGTCCCAAGAGTTGCCGCGGTTTACCCATAGTACATCTGGCAAGCCGCCGCCAGCCCAGTACAGGTTAAGCCTGGTGGCATAGTCGGCATTGGTTGGGGTATCCCACTCGATTGTGATGTTGCCAAGCATTTCACTTAGAAGCTGTGCGCCGTATGCGTTTTCCGGTTCGTTAACGCCTACGTCCATGGCAAAGAACCTAAAGGTGATAGGGTCGCCTGTCCAAGGAAGAATGCTTTCTTCGGCTAGGTCTACTTCTGGTGCAATGTCTACTTCTACTACTGGTGGTGGTTCTACAACCGCAGGTGTTTCTGTGGCGGCTGGTGTTTCATCATCGCCGTTTCTGCCACAGGCGGTAAACATTAATACCGCGCTTAGCAATAAAACGGAAAGTAAAAACAGTTTTTTCATAACCTGCACTCCTTTAAATATAATTTTTATATAAACTTTTTGTGCTTACGGGTTTAGCCTTTTACAGAGCCTATCATGACCCCTTTTGCAAAGTGTTTTTGTAAAAACGGGTACACGCATAGTACCGGGAAAATGGTAACTATAACAGCGGCACTGCGTAGTGTACGGTTTGTTACCATGGTGTGTATCATCCTAAGATCAAGATTTTGGGTATCTTGGAAGTCGAAAAGGATGAGCATACGGCGCAAAAAGATTTGGATTGGCATTAGGTCATTGTTGCGGAAATATAGCATTGGTGTAAACCAAGTATTCCAAGTTCCTACAATATTTATCAGTGCAAATGTTGCCAATACAGCTTTAGAGCAAGGTAGTATAATCTGGAACAGTGTACGGTAATGCCCTGCACCGTCTATACAAGCAGACTCACGAAGCTCTGCCGGGGAGCTTTTAAAGAAAGTACGGAAGATAAGAACAGAGAAACCGCTAACAGCGCCTGGTAAAATCATAACCATGGGGTTATCCATCATGCCCAAGGCCCGCCATACAAAGAATGTTGGCAATAGCCCGCCGCCAAAGAACATGGTAATTACCATATAC
>Ga0123355_10012964_pt1 | contig 12945 bp, 8 predicted proteins | sample TergutEmb28metaG_3_FD_89872 | JGI IMG/M metagenome (GOLD analysis project Ga0123355, IMG submission 89872) | Embiratermes neotenicus P1 segment gut microbial communities from Petit-Saut dam, French Guiana - Emb289 P1 | ecosystem: Host-associated > Arthropoda: Insects > Digestive system > Gut ... | reverse complement strand
CCCAAACCACAACGTAACACCAACACACATCGAACCAGAGCAATACAACCCATGAAATAACTCAACAAATAAGTCGCAAGCTCCTGAGGATGGATGTGTTAACATCCGAAACATATGTGGGCATTAAATAATGAAATAATAAAGCAAGTGAAATCAAGTTGGTCTCTCTTTATTCAACTATAAAAAATGACGTGTTGGTGCAGACTGTAATACGTAACGTAGTGTGGGCAGAGCATAGAACTGCTGGACGTATAGAGACTACTGGGCTTTGCAGGTTCAGTGACGAAGTGAGATCAGTAGTTCGACGGGAGCAACGGAGCTGCTGACAGCACAGGGCAATTTGTGTGGCTTCAGGCTGTTGGCAGCGTTGTGATGTGGAAGTCATACTTTCAGTGGGATGTTATGTTTTAACTGAAATTAAATTTGTTCCGAAGCCCCTAATGTCATGTGCAGTGCAAGTTGGTTAGGAACCAAAGGTCAAGCAGCAGTTTGCGTGGCACACGTCACGCACTGACGTCACACTGCCTGTGCCATGCAGTCGCACGATGGGATGTCCAGTGTTCTGGAAGTTCCCGAGACCGGTGCACTAAGTTTCTTCGTGGTTTTTCTCTGCTCCTGCAAGCTGTGCGTTGTCAGCTCCTTGAATTAGGCCATCACCATTTCCTCCTACGGTATCCTATACAGTGATTACCCGCCATCTAATGCTACTGCATGTTCAGAGACACTGACAGCCGCTTTAATAAGTGCAGTTTGCGCGGTAACTATGTATACCACCTGCTGTTCTGCTTTCCCTGCAAACAGATTATTCAAGGTTTCCTGCGATGTTTCAAACAACATTAAACAACAGTAACCGAATGTTGAGTGAAATGCAGACGCAGTGTGTTTTCTATGAGATATGTTGTTTGTGTGTTTTTGGGAGGAAGTGAGAAGTGCCTGGAGAAAGTTGCGTTATGAGGAGCTTAGGGATTTGTACTGCTCACGGAATGTTAGGGAGGAACAGGGGGTGGAGCATGTAGTACGTATGGGGGGAAAGTGCGGTGCACACGGGGTTTTTGTGGCGAAACCTTAGGGAAAGAGACCACTTGTAAGACCAAGACCGATTTGGAAGGATAAAAATAAAATGGATTTTAAGTAAGTAAATGTGAGGGAGTGGATTGGATTTATCGGCTCACTATAGAGATGAGTGGCGGGCTGTTGTGAGCACGGTAATGAACCTTGAGTTACCTAAAATGCGGGAAATTGTGTGAACTGCGGAGGAGGTAGCACCGTTCAGTCTGGAGTTACTGAGGTAGTGAAATAGTTGGTTGCATTTAGTTGGTTTGTTAGGTAGGTAGTTGATTGTATTTAGTTGGTTAGATCATTAGGTAGTTGGCTGTATTTAATTGTTTAAGACCTTAGGTAGTTGGTTGTATTTAGTTGGTTAGGACGTTAGGTAGTTGGTTGTTTTTAGTTGGTTAGGACGTTAGGTAGTTGGTTGCATTTAGTTGGTTAGTTAGTTTGTTGGGTAGTTGGTTAGGTCGTTAGGTAGTTGGTTGTATTTATTTGGTAAGGACGTTTAGGTAGTTGTTGCATTTAGTTGGTTAGTTAGGGTGTTAGGTAGTTGGTTGTATTTAGTTGGTTAAGTCGTTAGGTAGTTGGTTGTATTTAGTTGGTTTGTTAGGTAGGTAGGTGGTTGTATTTAGTTGGCTAGTTCGGTTATTAGGTAGTTGGTTAGGACGTTAGGTAGTTGGTTGCATTTAGTTGGTTAGTTAATTTGTTAGGTAGTTGGGTAGGTCGTTAGGTAGTTGGTTGTATTTGGTTGGTTAGGACGTTAGGTAGTTGGTTGTATTTAGTTGGCTTGTTAGGTAGGTAGTTGGTTGTATTTAGTTGGTTAGGTCGTTAGGTAGTTGGTTGTATTTAGTTGGTTAGTTAGGTTGTTAGGTAGTTGGTTAGGTCGTTAGGTAGTTGGTTGTATTTAGTTGGTTATTTAGGTTGTTAGGTAGTTGGTTAGGTCGTTAGGTAGTTGGTTGTATTTAGTTGGTTAGTTAGGTTGTTAGGTAGTTGGTTGTGTTTAGTTGGTGAGATAATTAGGTAGTTGGTTGTATTTAGTTGGTTTATTAGGTAGGTAGTTGGTTGTATTTGGTTGGTTAGATAATTAGGTAGTTGGTTGTATTTAGTTGGTTAGATCGTTAGTTTGTTTATTTATTTGGCTAGTTAGGCAGTTAAGGGTGGCTAGTTGAGTAGTTTGGTAGTTTCTTAGGTAGGTATTTAGCTCGGTAGATATATTCAGATATTTCGGCAGTCTGGTTACTCTATTTACCAGTAGATGTCCTGCATGTTTCCATATACAAAACATAATATTTTTATGAAACATGAATCAAGGGTAAATTTTATGCTGGTAGTTATGTTGCTGGTTGTTCAGGCCTTTTCAGCATACCTATAAACATTGAATCAATCAGTTCCTACCGCACAGTAAACACCATCGACCTAGCGGTCCATTACGAAGACAAACTCATTAACGCCCTTGATAAATATAAACGCTTACATTTGTGACGTACTAAGACGTTGTGTAGGGAAACGCACAGATTTTGATGTTATGACGGGTGTTCATTGTGGTTGCCGCTTTGCTAGGAGGGGTTAATTCATTTCATAACACATTTGTTATGCAGTGTATCCCAGTGTTTGATACTCCTTTCTCTTCGATTTAATCAGAACGCCGTGTAGCGTGCAGTCTACACCCCAGGCGCTGTATCCGCATGCTGTCAACTCTACCGATACACACAGCGGAAATTGCTAACTCCAGCCTATGAATTATGACGAGCATTGCTAGATGTGGAGCTGTATATTTAGTTCTGTTAAAACTCTCACTTTTAGCGCCTTCTGTCTGTGTCAAATCGATTGTTCAGGATCTCAGTTTAAATTCTAGAATATCTCCACAGATAAATAAGTATTCGTCCCTGTTACAAGAATAGTCGCTACAAATACAGTCCGAGACGTGACGTGGCGCTCGGTTTAGCGATTTGATCCGTCGAGATTCCGTCCCATCCTGCTGTGGCTGAAACTTTGCGTAGCTACAGGGTGTGTCTTGTGTCGCCACTTGTGTCACGGCAGATGCCGTTCATAGAGACACCTATTCGGCGAAAAATACTGCCTCCATCTTCGCGCCTGAATTATGCCCTTTTTAAAATAAGCACATTGCATATTATTCCCATCCATTATCGTTTTTTAAATATTTTTCGTAGTGGTTTTTAAAAAAAATGTCTCTTTTTTTGTCCTTCTGCAATTAAAACGCACCTTAGAATTGTGACATGGCCGATAAGGCTGATAAGACGTAGCTCTAACGTTGCTCGGCAAGCTGCAGTAAATTCTGAGAGCAATTCATCAGCGTTACGAAGTGCTCATTTGTCTGAAACTTCCTTCCAACTGATAATGGCTGATAAAACAACAAACATCTGAGGATCAGCAAGCGCCATGTTCATTCTAGTCATTTAATTCAAATGGCTTCCTACAGTTAGTGAGCTCTTATGTCTGCAGATAAGGAGGGAAGTCTGCAAATAAAGGGGACTTCAGTGTATCTCGTGAACAGTGTTGGCAGGAATGATGAAGATGGCGGCTATAAACAGTATGAACTTTGCAACATTTGCACTCAGTATATTTTTATTGTTCTTTTGAGAAATAAAATGTGGCAAATATAACATAGCTGCTACACCGGTAGAACAGACGGAAGTTCAACAAATAGGAATATCTGTGCTCAGTTAACCTTTTAAAACGCGGAACACTTGTACGTAATAATATTAAAAATGCAGTTTCTACGTCACAGGAAGCCCTACATGTGTCCTTAGAGACCGGTTGCTTATTGCTCTGTAGGCCGATAATGCAGTTGACTGTCAGAACCTTCCTGAACGTTATGCAGGCGGTACATAAATTTACCGTGTCTAAGTACAGCCTACAGTGCTGCAACTCTCACAACAGCAGGGAGACAAACGCACCTCCACCCACCCGTTGACATGATGGAGTGCTCGGTTCTTGTGCGATGTGACGCCGTGTAGTTGGGCCGTTCGTCTGTATGTAGTGTATCTGATTGCTGTGTGTTTGGTTGTGGTCAGTGAGTTCACATATTTTTAAAAGAGAGTTGCTAAAATTTACACAAAGTTTGGCTGTTCTGGGTTTACAGGTGAAGCAAAACCTTATGGTACTGATCTCCGAGCATGACTGGGATTGGTCGAGACCAGAACGAGTTAGTCGAGTGAAATGTCGCTGTTACCGTACGTGAATGTGTAATTGGGTGCTTTAGGTTAGCTGATTGAGTGAACTCATTAATTGAATACCAGCGAAGTATCACAACCAACACAACTCTTTTAACATTTGCCTTCAGTGCTACATGTTTCGATCCAACGAACAATCATCAGGCATCACTTTACAAAACTTAAAAAAAAAAAAAACATAAGTACTCTTCAATCTTCATGTTTACACCGTGCATCAATGACATCAAATGCTTTATTGTCCAACTAATGCACTCAATTATGTAAACTCGTTAAATTGTTAAAAACCAATTGAACTTATAAAAGCCTCTCCAATATATTTCGATTCACGCAGGAACCATCATCAGGGAGCTACAACCAGTGCTTAGCTAAAATTACAAGTCTTGTTCAACTGTGCGTGTCGGTGCAGACGTTGTCAGTGTCATGGCGACATATAATAATATTTATTTACTGCAATTGGGTTGTTACCCGGTGTCAGTGGTTATTTTACATGTAAATAAAACATGAAATTGGTTACTACTAAATTTAAGTCGGGAGGGCTACATGAAAAGCATGTAGTGGCAACTTGGAATCTTGGGAACCATCTCAGCATTTGCATTTAGGCACAGGGAAACCAAGAAAAATCTGTGTCGAGATAAAATTTGAACGCCCCCGGGTGGGCTCGAACCACCAACCTTTCGGTTAACAGCCGAACGCGCTAGCCGATTGCGCCACGGAGGCTGTATATTCTGACCTACTGCGCACAGCAGGTCAGAATATGCCGCCATAACACTGACAGCGTCTGTACCGACACGCACAGTTGAACAAGACTTGTAATTTTAGCTAGGCACTGGTTGTAGCCAGATGGTGTCATTGGAATTTTTCATTGACATAAAATCCTTCCGATCACACTATGGCCCTGGGGACGACTCAACCTCTAACAGAAATGAGTACCAGGAGTATTTCCTGGGGGTAAAGTCGGCCGGTGCGTAAGGATGACAACCTACCACCAACCTGTGCCGTTGTCACGAAATCTGGGAAACTTATCTTCCTGGAACCCTTTGGGCCACTCCAGGCCTGTAAAGGGACTGCTTTAACTTTACTGGTTGTAGCTCCCTAATGATGGTTCCTACGTGAATCGAAAAATGTTGGAGCGGTTTTTATAACTCCAATTGGTTTCTTTTTAACAATTTAATGATTTTATATAATTGAGTGCATTAGTTGGAAAATAAAGCATTTGAAAACATCAGTGCATTTACATTGTGCATTGTGGGCTTAGTGAGATCTCATTGGGTTGCAAATCTTTATTGAAACAATAAATATATCGCTTGTTTGTAGAATAATATATAATCCAGTCTTCGTTATATACTATATTATTCTACAAACACGCGATATATTCATTGTTTCAATAAATATTTACAAACCCGTGAGATCTCACTAAACCCACATTGCACATTGCAAATGTACTGATGTTTTTTTGAAATGCTGGTAAAGTGATCCCCGATGATTGTTCGTTGAATCGAAACATGTAGCAATGAAGGCAAATGTCAAAGAGTTGTGTTGGTTGCTATACTTCGCTGGTATTCACTATAATGTAACACGGTAGGATGAACCTGAAGAAAACTAGCAAACTTTTAAGGGTTTTTCACTGTGACATTATTTTGACTGTGGTTGTAAGTCGCTCCCTGTGTATCCATCCGCCTTTCCAACCGGAAGTCGTTCTGTATGAGTGTACAGATGAGTAGACGAACTGAAATTGGGTTGCTGTCAGTGGTTGTGGCCACAGAAGACGGTGTGATCTGTCGTCTGCCCAGCACGGCAGTGCGTCCGCCGGTGCGAGCCGTAACATCTGTTGTACCGACAGTGTGACAGTACAGAACTGATCTGGAAGGAGTGATCGAGACTAAACCGACACGGCTGTCCGAAATTTCCTAGGAATGTATGAAGAAAAGTACAGGACGGACGGAGAATTTCGTGCCTCGGCCGGGTACCAAAGCGAGCACCTTCTGTATGCAGGCTTACTGCGTTACCGCTGCGCCAATCTGCTCGCCACTAACAGGTTTTGAATGTCTGAATGACACACCGGTACTAAATTGAAAATCTATAGCATATTATTTTAATGGATTGAGGTTAGTACACCTCGAATTACAGCTGTGCCCATTGTTGGAACAGTTCTATAATCAACAGTGCGCTCTGAATATCAAATAACGCTCTCCTATCACAAACTCGCTCATGTGTGAATTGCCCGCCCTCCCCGCCCTTTCCCAAACTTCGTTACAGTGAGTGTAGGAATATTGTTATTGGACAACAAGAACAAAAATATTTCCTCTGTTTTTAGTGAAATCTGATTACAGGGGCGCGCTACAGCTGGCAGCGCACACAGCGTGAAGAGCCGCAAATAAATTACGTTAGTGCCACTGCGCATGTCACGTGACTGGGTACTTTTTCTTTCTGACTTAATTACAGCAGCTTTTTGAACTTGTTTTTCAAACATTTCCTCCACTTTAATCTCTAGGATGTCAGCGTTTCGGAGGATGGCGAATGGCCGTCAGGAGGGTGGCCGGTGGCTCTGGCAAGACGACGAAGACATTACAGTTGTGGAGACGCAGCGACAAATGTCAGAGGAAAGGCTACGTAAAAACTGAGAGCGACTTTCTTTTCAGTGCTACTCGATTTACGAAAGAGGGTTGCTTTTTGGAAGGTTCCCAGACTTCGCCCGTTTGTCCTTCTGATAAGAGCGGTATAAAAATAAGGGTGAGTGCGGGACACTGATGGAGTGATACTGACAGTGGAAAACCGAAATACTGGCAGGAAAACTTTTCCCAGTGCCACTTTGGGCACAACAGATATCAAATGGAATGACCTGGGACAAACCCGCGTCTCCGCTGTGACATCAGGCGACTGAGCACCGCCTGAGCCATGGCAGAGCCAAAAGACGAAGATTAGCCTGAATTACATATAAAGATCCAGTCCGTACCGCGAAGTAAACACTTTCCGTCTCGGTTATAAAAACCAGTCAGTTAATGCTGTATAGGGAAATAATCGCTGTTTGTTCTCAGATCCACATAAAATACATAAATACACGGTGTGGGCAGAACGTAGGATTATATATAAAGATCCAGTCCATACCGCACAGTAAACACTCCGTCTCTATTATAAAATCAGTCAGTTAATGCTGTGTAGGGAAATAATCGCTATTTGTTCTCACATCCACACAAAACACATAAATACACTGTGTGAGCAGAACGTAGAGTTGTAGAATGTTAAACTAGTGGTACATATAGTGACCACTGGGCTTTAAAGGGCCAATTTTCTGAGTCCTGAAGAACTGTTCACACCGAAGAGACAGTCCGCTGCATCTCGCACAAAACGCAAAGTGTATAATGATAAGGAAGTTGTACCTATAGTTACCATTATTCTCTAAAAGGTTACCAGTTCTATGCTACCTTGTATCATATGTATTGTTCTCTCGCAAATTACAAAATATCTTTGTTGTAAACTTCAAAATTTATACGTATTGCTGCAGGATGTTTGGCGTTGCCATGCGCCATATTGCTTCACAGTGCACAATTCGCCTTGTCCAGTAGATATTTGTAGATACTGAAGGTCTGTTAGCACACAGTGCAGTGTACCACGGACCAGGCTGCACCGTGACACAGCATGAATCTTGTGTCCTGTCTCCCACTGCTGACCTAACACAAGGTAGCGGCACATAAACTGTAAGAAAGCCCCTCCGGAATGTCAGCTATTAGCTCCGCTTGACACAGTCGGCCTGTCTCTTTGACAAGCTGCTTGAGAAGCTAATTTGGTCAGGAAATTGCTAGAATTTTATGCAGCTTTCAGGTTTGTTTTCACTTTCGATTCAGTTCACCAAATTTGCCTATCCTGAGCCACACGAGTCCCGTACCTGTGTGAACCAATTCTATTTCCTCCTACACTTACCAGGGTCTTCCAAGATGTCCCTTTCCTTCAGGGTTAAGAAATACAATTTTACATACATTTCTCTTCTTTCCCATTCATGTGACCTGCTCCGTCCCATCTCATGCCTCCTTACTTGTCTACTGGACTAACATTTGGTGGTAGAACATATCATGAAACTCCTCGTCATGTAATTTACTCCAGTCTTCATGTATTCCCTGCCTCTTCCTCACCACCGCATTCTAAAATGCCCTCTACACGTGCAAATTTACATCATGTATTTAGCTTAATGTGGTTACACAACAAACCGGAAGACATTCTGTATCGACCGGTGGCAGGAATTCTCTGAATTTATCGGCTGTTTGGTTCTTCTTGAGTACCACTGTGATCTATTAGCATCTGTAACAAATATCTGAAATTTGCCAAATTTTTATAAGATTTTTTAGCCATCCTTGTGCTGCAGTTCGCCAGACACGACGGCACGCAGCTGTCCTCTCTTGTCCCTCAGCACAGTCTCTGTCACCGCTACAGTATATTGCAACGTTGTGCAGGTCCAATATATACACAAATGCAGCGGCACTTCGTGTCCGGCTGTCAGTTTCTGCATATTTACGAACATATATTGGAAACAACAAGAACAAAGTGTCACCAGTCGCTGAAAGTCCCAGGTGCAAACTCCGTCTCTCAGTACCACAGTAACAGCTGTTGACATTAGGGCGTGGCCGGGTTGTTCTATCTGACTGACTGACTGATTACCTAACTAATCAACTGACTTACTAACTCCATGGAGCAGACTCCCTACCCTGAGCCAGATCAATCCAGTCCACACCCTCTGTTCTGATTACTTTGAGACCCATTTTAATATTATCCTCACAGCATCGCCTATCTTTCCCAGCTGGCTCTTTCTTTCAAATTCCCACCAAATTCCTGTACGAAGTTCTGTGCCCCATACTTGCCCCTTGCCCCGCCATCTTATGCTCGATGTGCTCACCCTAATGGTATTTGGTGAGCACCACAAATTTCTCCAGTCTAATTTTACTTCTTCCCTCTTAGGCCTAACTACGTCCTTCAGCGCCCATTTCCCACACGCCCTCAGCCTATGTTCTTCCCGTCATATAAGAGACCACGTTTCACACCCATACAAAGCAACAGGCAAAATTATGGTTCTGCTTGTGTTAATCTTCGTATTCTTGGGTGGCAGGTGGGAAGACGCAATAGTCTGGTCCGAATGGCAATAGGTATTCTCCGTTTCCTTCCGCATCCTTAACCATTCATTATTGGCCGCACATCCTACCGTTCAACTATGAAGTTACCCAAGTACCAGTGGAGTAGTCTCATCCTCCTTTCTACATTCCCAGCTCATTATCATTGGTTTAATCACGATAGTATCTTGACATTGTGCATTTTCCATAGAATATTCATACGTAAATATGTTTTACAGGGCGTTTCAGTCAGTTACTGTCACTTTTAACTTAACAGTGCATTGGCGAAAGCGAATTTATTTATATGAAGTGTCAAAGTAACTAACAAGGATTAGAATTTCATATATGGGTAGCGTTGTGGATGAAATGCTCCTTGTGAGCCCCTTGGGACTCTCGAACCGCCTGAAGACGTAATAGAAGGTTCTGTACAACACGGGCGAGCATTCCTCTTGTGACCTGTGCACAACTTTCCTTGATCCTCTCCTTCAGTTCGGGCAGAGTTCGGGGAGACTGCTGAACACTTTGTCCTTCGGATAACCCCAGAGAAAGTAATCACACGGATTTAAATCTGGACTGCATGGTGGCCATGAGAATCCGCACAATGGAATTGCTGTGGAAAACGATTGCACACTATGCGATGCTGGAACTTGGAGTGCAGGAATTCCAGGACCTCTGGAGTTGTGTGAGGTCTAGCTCCATCCTGTTGGAACCACTGTGTATGAAGAGAACATCACCTCCGTCACAGTTGAGGGAGGTAGAAGGAGTCGAGCATCATGGCGTAATTCTCCCCAGTGACGTAATCCTCAAACATGAAAGGCCCAATCAGGGTCTGCGCGGAAACCGCACACCACACCAAGACTTTCTGGGCATGCAGAGTGGATTCGTGAATTTGACGTGGATGCTGAGTGCCCCAGAAACGCACGTTTTGTCTGTTAATGTCCCCCGTGAGGTGAAATGAGGCCTCATCACTAAACCAAATGTGTTCCAAAGTGTGAGGGTTCTGGTGCAAGTGATCACCGAATTCCTCCGTAAACCTTGTCCACTTTTCTCGGCACACAGTTGTCAGAGACTGGAAGACATGGATCTTGTACGGATGCACGCGTAGATCGGTTCGAAGTATTCGCCATGCTGTCGAAGGCGATACCTCATTTTCTGCGACTAACTGTCGCACAGACTTCCGTGTTGGTCACACTTACACGAATGGTCCCTGCAGTTTCGGGCGTGCGAACACGCGTCTTGCTCCCGCCACTCTTCTTGCCAGTTGCGCGAAACTGCTCCACCAAAGTCTTCGCCGTATTCCTTGCTGGTGCTTCCTTGCACGTGTACTGGTTTTTGAACCGGCGCTGGACTGTGACAGTCGAATTTGTTTGCAGAAACCATTCCACAATTCGAGTTTTCTGCTCTGTCGTTAGTGGCGGAGCCATTTTGAATGACGTCACAGCGAAAAGTGTTGCCAAGTATGGAAAAAATACTAGTGTATGACGATTACGGCGCTACCGCTTACATCGAGCTGTGTACTTTCTGTATCGTGCATAGTTCAACCAAAATTGACAGTAATTGAAACACCCTGTGCAATACCAAAACCTTCTTCTTGAAGATGGCTATAAAGTAGTCGAAACATGTTGGAGTAGTCTTCTATATATATATGTATATATATGTGTGTGTGTGTGGATAAGTGCAGTTTGTTAGTAACGAAACGTAATCACGTTAGCACGCGTTGTTAAGTGTCAACTTTTAAAGATTTTTCTTTTGCAACTTTTTCATTCTCCCGCAATTTCTTTTCTCCCAAATCCAAAACTGTCTTGAACACTTCCATAAAAACATTCTCGTGTGTTCTGACTAACTTCACCGATCCAGAACAGCATGTTCAAAATGTTCGGTGCTACCTATCATATTACATGCGAAGTTGACAACTGACAACGCACTGTGCTGTGCAGTAGATCCTCACGCAGTGCGATTAAACCTTTAAATCACAGAGGTAAATATCTATACCGCCTCCAGTAACATACAAAGCTCTGCATTGCATTTATGTATCGTGGTGATTCTCGCAATAAACTGGCTATTTTCATTAAAAACATTAGAATATTAACTGATTGGTCTTTGTAATTAAGTCCCATATTTTCTGTGAGGTAGGAAGTGAAATTTATCTTCTGTTTAGAAGAGGGTTTATTACCGTTTCTACAAAACTATTTCGATCCTCAAACGCCCACTGCACTAGGCTACTGCCTGTTTTCACCCTGTACTTTCAAGATGTCTCTTTCCTTCAGAAATTCTTGTCAGAACTCTGTATAAGATTCTTGTTTCTCTGATGCACATCACCTTCCGTGGCCACCCAACCATTCTTGCTTTGCTGAACAGTACAAGTCATTAATAACCTCACTATACAATTTTGCGCCCGACTTCTCACCTCTCACCTCCTCCCTCTGCCAGCACTCAGTATTCTTATCTCGCCCGCGGATGCAGAAACTCAGTACGAACATCTCATGCAGAACTTTCAGTTATAGACCGCAGTCTCTGGGAAGTGACACCGCCTCATAGGATGATTTCTGCCCGACGTTTCGAGACTATATTGTCGTCTCATCTTCTAGGTTCTGAATTCTTTAAGGAAATTTCGACCCTTGTAAACCTGCTGCCACAGCACACCCAAGTACTCTGCGAATGTCTAAAAATTCGCACCAATGTAGTCCTTGGATCAATAGCTGAAGATTCTTCTGCTTCTGGAGAACGAATCCACTTCGTAGAGCTAGTCAGAGACATTTGTGACAGTCCTACAGCAGAGAAAGGACGTAGAGTGGATTAACAGTCACACTATAGGGCAGGTGACCCTGGGGAACATATTAGCTTTTGCAAAATATTGGACGAACTGATTCTTCTTGTATAACTGGGGTTAATATTGGTGTGTACAGGGCGCAGTGTCACTGTGTAACGGCTGGAGACCGTCAGCTTCTCACCTTCAAGGAGGTATGAGGCAATTTCTAACCTCTGAGTAAAAGTTAACATAATTGGATAAAAATAGTTGTTGTGGACCAGGAGGTCGGCCTTCGCAAGGTACTTGTCAGAATCATAGAAGTCCGTCAGAAGACGGCTTAATTCGAGTGAGAGTTAGGGGGTGGGGCGGGGGGAGAAATGGGGTGGGCACGTAAGGGGCCGGAATTCGAACAAAGTTAGTTCATGGCGAAGTCTGAACTTTGTGTCAATGGGCCGCCAGAACTGAAGCCCTGCTGCACAGTTCAATCTCGCCCTTCCCTTCTCTTTCATTCCATCCAGAAAATGGAACAGAACAAAACATAAGACGGCAATACACGTCAGAGGGAAACTTTGATGTAGCCTGCGCAAGTTGCGGGAAGTGCATTGTGTTTTGTTGGGAAAAGTGTTAACGGGTTTGGCCGCGTGTTCTGCGCCAAGTTCGTGTACTTCATTTTGCTGCGCCGTGTGACCTGCTGCAAATATAAAGATGATAATGAAGTGTTTATTATTATTATTATTATTATTATTATTATTATCTCCTTTATGCAGGGTATTTATACTTATATTCCTGAGACAAACTATGTCCCTAGGGAATACAGTGTTGCAGCTATTCTGTTGTTACTATTCATGGTGCTTAT
>Ga0123355_10012963_pt1 | contig 12945 bp, 10 predicted proteins | sample TergutEmb28metaG_3_FD_89872 | JGI IMG/M metagenome (GOLD analysis project Ga0123355, IMG submission 89872) | Embiratermes neotenicus P1 segment gut microbial communities from Petit-Saut dam, French Guiana - Emb289 P1 | ecosystem: Host-associated > Arthropoda: Insects > Digestive system > Gut ... | reverse complement strand
TTATTTGTTTACATTAAAATTCCCATTACCTCACCCATTACGAGGAAGCAATATGGCCTCCAAAATAATTAACTTTTACGACACAGTGCCGCAAACGAAACCTGAACGACTGGTCCGATTTTTGTCCGTCCTGGACTTCTTGCAGCGATTTGGGATAAGGATTTGTGTGTCAGTTAACACACATTGACTCCGTTAACAACACTTATTTATAATTCCCGATTAGTTGTATTAAATTTTCTCTATAGCTTCTCTTTGTAATGGAAGGCCATTGTGTTCAAAAAAATCCCTCATTTTTTCTGTGCATGTATTTACTCTATTTATATTCGTTCTTTTCATGTGACGCTGTAAAGTAAACAACAAACAACACTGCCCAGTTCATTAACAATATGACCTGATGATTATATACATTCATGTTCCGTTGTGTGTGTGTGTGTGTGTGTGTGTGTGTGTGTGTGTAATTTGTATGGTTGTTTTTCATTTTCCAGTATATAAATTAACATTCCTACTTATACGACGGTTTAGTTCCTTAAGCTTCATTTACACTCCCGATATTTAGGTCTGATGAAATTTTAGACCTATACACCCGTTAAAATAATGGCTTTACTCACCATCTGATCCTTAAAATCCGAATGTTAGCACAAAATGAAAATGAAATATTATTGTTAGTGTAATAAGTTGCAATTATTCCACCAATTAGAGCTTTCTACATAGACACATCTTATTTAATTTTGCATCCAATCACTAATATTACAGTTATAACAAGATAAACAAATCAAGTCATTTAATTTCTTCACTACATACTAGACCTAAAGTCTACTGGAATAATAGGATTTGTAACTGCCTGTTCTTGGTTCGATTGCGGGAAAAGGCCTTCTTGAGATATACAAATAAGTGGACATTTTCCTCTGTTCTGGTTATGCAAAGACGAGATGAAATTTAGGGTTTTTAAATTAAAGAATGCGTTTCCTATGCAAGGAGATGCATAGTGTTCCCCGCTATGATCGCCGAGGGTGGGGCTACACTGTAGTTGGCCGACGTGAACGCTGAATGTCGTAGTTCAGCCCTCAGTCTCAATAAAGAAGAAGCTAGAAACAATAGGCAAGTTAACTGGGGAAGTTTCCTCCCATAAATCCAACCCCTCGTCCGTACTTCGGGGTATCGTGGATTCGTATTCTACTCCACCCTGGGTCACGTGGGAGGCGGTAACAGTTGTGGAGGTTATACCATGACGAAGGTTGCTACGACACACGCTGGCTAACGGGGCTGTGGTGTACCCAAGCCAAAGTGGAAGGTATCGTGCTGAAGGCTGCATGGCGCTGGGGTAGAGATTGCAATGTCGTAAACGGTCCCCTTGGGGAACCAGGCTTCACCCCATTTTACGCTGGCCTTCCGTCCACATGTGGCTCCTTGGACGGTGACCAAATGTTTTCCCCGTTTTTCGTGGTAGGACTCTGGAGACGAAGCTCCTCTCTCCATAGCGACCCAGATGGGGAACATGGAGGGGAGCTCATTTACCGTGGACTTTGAGGGAAAGGTGTAGAAGAAAGCTTCCGAGACGGCTGTCTCCCTCCGTAGGGGCCCATTGGGGAACCTCGGGAGTCCGTTGACTGGGAATTTTAAGATATTTGGAGGGTTCCGGAAAGGGAGCATCTCTCTATGTGGGAGATCTGTTGGAGGCCTCCTTTCCGGGGATCCGGAAGGATATGGGGAGGAGGGCTCAGTGGACGGACATCACTCTCCGTGGGGGCCCCGCTACCGGGCCTTGCGAAGGCTCTGGAGACGGGCACCTTTGTCCACAGGGACACTGTTGAGTATAATGGGGGACCGTTCACCGGGAACTCTGAGAGATAGTTGAAGGGGGTGGGGGGCTCTGGAAACGTGGCATCTCTCTCTATTGGCGCTCTGTGAAAGGGACCCGGAGAGGGAGCTCCTTTGCTGGGGACCCTGAAGCTTATGTAGAAGGCTCTGGTGATTGTCATCTTTCCCTAGGGACCCCGCTGGGGAACCTGGAAGGGGGTTCGTTTACCGGGGACTTTGAGAGATGGATGAGACGAGTTTCTTTCTCCGTGAGGTCCCGTTGGGGGGCCTAGGAGAGGGGAGATCCATCTACTGGGAACTTTGATAATTCGCTGAAGGAGGGCTCTGGTTGTGGAGTACCTCTCTCTATGGGAGCTCTGTTAGGGGAACCTGGAAGGGGGCTCCTTTGCTAGGGGCTCTGAAGGTTACGTAAGGAACGCTCTGGGAATGGGCATCTCTCTTCATGGGGGCTCAGATGGGCAAACTGGAGTGGGTTCATCTACCGGGGACTTTGAGATACGGTTGAACGGGGCTCTGTAGTTGGAGTGTCTCTCTCTTTGGGAGCCTTGTGAAGGGAAACTCGAGGGAGGGCTTCCTTGCCGGGGACCCTGAAGGATATATAGAAAAGGCTTTGGAGACGGGCATTTCTTTCCATAGGAGCCCGTTTGGGGAAACTGGAGGAGGGCTCGTCTACCGGGGACTTTGAGATGGATGAAGGGGGTTCTGGGGATGGAGCTTCTCTCTCTGAAGAGGCTCCGTAGAGGGCGCCTCAGGGGGGGATTCCTTCCTTGGGGACCCTGGAAGATACGTTCAGAAAGTCTCCGGATACGAGCATCTCTCTCTATAGGTCCCCTTTATAACGGAGAGGAACCTGGTATCTGGGGGGGGGAGGCTTGAATACCTGGGACATTGAAAGACGGATGAAGGAGGGCTCCAGGAACGAGGCACATCCCTGCGAGGGATTACATGAAGGGGACCTTGAGGGAGGGCTCCTTTACTGGGGAACCCGAAGATATGTTAAGCAAGGCTCGGAAATGGGCGTTTGCTTTCGTAGGGGCCCCGCTTTTGGGGAACACGGATGGGCGCTTCTTTCTTGGGGCCTTCTTATTGGAGGAATTTTTATGGGGTCTTTGAGAAATATGCAGAATGCCCTGTAGACGAGTATCTCTCTCCATATCGGCCCTGTTGGGTAACTTGGAGGGGGTTTGTTTGCCGGGACTTTTGAGAGAAAAGAAAAAGTATACCTGGGTTCTTTCTTTGACCCAGAGGCCATTAAGATTTTAAGTATGGGGGCCATCTGCAAATTTTAGTAACCGAACAGGGCTCTCCTGAGTTGATATGAGATTACGGGGCACAAAGGTCCCGTATAGAAGGCCTAGATGCAACGGGGCCGTAAGGGCTCGGACCTATTGTTAATCAATCAATCTAGTGGGGAAGTGCAAGCCGGTACTTGCAAGTGTTCGTGCATTACAACATGTGCAAGATTCACTCTTTATTTGCTGCTATTACTAACAGAGGTACGGGGAGTTGAATTATCGAACATATAGTCCACCTTACACCTATGTATATATTTTTTCCTCTGGCGTTTCAGCCTGTTTCCCCGTCATGGCCTTTCCTTACGGGATTTCGTGATCGCACTCAGACACACCGCCCTCGGTAGAACTCCTCTGGATGAGTGATCAACCCGACGCAGTGATTCTACCTGACAGCACACAACACGTACAATAGATAGACACCCATGTTCCTCGCTGGATTCGAACCCACAACCCCAAGACGCGAGGGGCCGCAGACTCGCACCTTTGACCGCGCTTCCCCTGTCCTACTTTACATACTTCAGTGAATTTGTCATCGACCAGTATTCTATACATATATAAATTAACCACATAAATTGCAGGAAACATTAAGTAAGGTGGTATCTATTCGAAGGTAGGGGTGAGTTTAAAAGGACTGTTAGTTCTGCTGATAGAGACCGGGAACTGCTCCCACCATAATAACCCAGTGCATTCCCCATACATCCTCTCAGTTACGCTCTGCCATCGACTGGGTCTTCGTGTCCGTAGAAACGATGCAAAGTATTCAGGTGCACTATAGGTTGCGGCAGAAAAACCTGACGGCTATTAAGTCCCGTTATATTGGCAATCGTGTGGGATGGGGCAATGCAACCAAGGCCAGTGGCTAACTGGCTTCATGCCATTTCAGTAGCCATGGAGCAGTGGACGGCGCAATATCGTGCTTTCGTTGTTGAAGCTTATTTCAAGAATGGCGACTCAGCCATTACAACACAACGATTATTTCGCAGACACTTTAACATTACTCGTCACGGCCGTGTTCCCTGCAGTAACACCAAAAAAGAACTTCCGGCAAAATGCTTCGACCTTAAAAAGAAAACCCCGAGGCAGAATTCCTACGGTACGAACATCAGAAAATGTTGATAAGGTAAGGTTGGCTATTGTGAAGAGTGCAAGGCGTTCAGTGAGGAGGCATTCCATCTGATCGCAGCGTGCGGGGAATTTTGCACAAGGATCTTAATTTTCATCCGTACAAAATTGCGATTGTGCAAGAATTAAGTAATCGCGATATGGCTAATCGCAGGATTTATTCTGAGCAACTTCTCGAAATGCTGAATGATGACGGTGTTATCAACACTGTCCTAATGACTGATGAAGAACATTTCCACTTGTGGTTACGTGAACAAACAAAATTATCGCTACTGGGCACCTGAAAATCCACAAGAGCTCCATCAGCGTCCTCTCCACAGCGAAAGATTGACTGTCTGGTGTGGGATCGCATCGTTTGGAGTTCTTGGTCCTTACGTCTTTGAAGACAACGAAGGTGCAGCCATTACTGTGACATCCGAGCGCTATGTGGCAATGCTACGCAACTTCTGTGAACCAGAGTTACGTCGTCGTGGGATCGATCCCTCATCATAATGGTTTCAGCAAGATGGAGCAACAGCCCACACAGCAAGGGTATCAATGAGTGTTTTGCGGGAAATGTTTCCACAACACGTCATTTCCGGTGGCGGCGATGTTCCATGGCCGGCACGTTCGCTTGATCTCTTTGCCTACGATTGCTTTTCATGGGGGTATCTCAAAAGCAGAATTTTCATCTGTACGCCTAGAACCATAGCGGAACTAAAGCAAAGCATAAAGGAAGAAATCGCGGCGATCCCGGAGCAGATGACTCGTCGGGTGATGGAAAATATTGCAGTAAGACTGAAGCAGTGTTTGAGAAATGGTGGGAGACATCTGAGTGATGTACTTTTCAAAACTTAAAATGGCATGTATTGAGTTTTCCAGTGATAACAACTTTTACATAAAAAGGTGAAACCTCATTGTGATATTTCATTTCGAAAAGCGCCATGTTTTTCTGCCGCACCCTGTACATTAAAGTGGTCGCTGCATAATTTTGAAAGAAGACCCAGAGTTGAAACTGATAGGAAATAGTCGTCATTAGGTGCAGAATCTTTTGTCGTTTACCAGTGCGATATTCAAAAATGTAACGGTTACATTACACGGAACTAAAATGTTGCCTTTTTTGTATGTGTGTTAAACTTGGTATCTTACGTTTTGTTGACCGTGCATCCTGGTATGATCCTTGTAAATGTCCAAATTGACGCACAATTTTTTCTTGTATGTTTATTTCTATTCTCTACATGTTTCGGGCAGTCATGTGCCCATCATCAGGAGAATTATTTTATCAATGCGACACCTGGTTTATGCATGTTTATAGACCTGTGGTTTTATAGAATTGACAAAAACACGCAAACAAACAAATCTCGAAATTGACATATACAGAAAAACAACTACCACCGAAACAACCATCAACTTCTTCTCAAACCACCTCATAGAACACAAAGAGGCAGCCTTCATACATCGCATCTCTAGAATGTACTCTCTTCCACTAGATCCGGAGAAAAAACAAAAAAGAATGGAAAACAATACAAACAATAGCCAGAAAGAAGAATTTCCTACAAAACCTTCCACAGAAATTAAACCGGGAAATACAACACAAAATCGACCATACACAAAATGAAGGGAAAAAAAGACAAAAAAATCTGGAATACATTCACCTACCACAGCCAAAAAATAAGAAAAATCACCAATTTATTCAAACACCCAAACATAAGCATTGCCTTCAGGAATGCAACCACATTACTTCAACTCACAAAGCCCAAAATGTCAAATCAAACACCAGACCACGAAAAAAGTGGAGTTTACAAACTCACATGTAACACATGCCATAGATCATACATAGGACAAACAAGCAAATCTAAAATTCAGATATCAAGAGCATACACACTATATTAAACACAACGAACCCCAGTCAGCCTACGCCCTACATGTCCTAAACTGCAGACATGAATACGGCACTATCAGTGACACCATGATATTACTGAAACACACCAATAAACCATCGCTCCTACTTCCATATGAATAGATGTATACACAATTATTCCATCACAAGAACCAACTCATTCCAGAACAACACCCAAATAAGTAAAATCTTGTGTTTCAACTCCTTCACAATAGGTACCATACGTCACACCCCAGCTGACAATCAATAATTCCACCTGAACCCAGCCGAACCAGTTTCATCCTAACATGCATACCAGACGGTCATCCACACAGGTAAGCACGCCGTTATACCAACAATAGTTTTATTGCATTTTCTGTAGCTCCAATAATTATAAAATTAATATCTCCAGACAATTCTAGAGATAATTTTAAAGAATTTTAAAGAACCTTTTAACCATGATCTCTACATCGACAAAAATGTAGACACACCCTTTAAGCTTAAAAACAACACCAAAAAATTGTACAATCATATAAGCCAAAACAAGTCACTCTAATATTATCCCTTATATAAGAATTTTACGAAGATTTTGTCAACATCTATAAACAACACTATTCATTTTAAGGGATAACTTTTTCTAATTTTAAACTATTCACTTGTTTCAGAGTGACATAAACCAGGTGTCGCATTGATACAGTAATTCTCCTGATGATGGGCACATGACTGCCCGAAACATGTAGAGAATAAAAATAAACATACAAGAAAAAATTGTGTGTCAATTTGGTTATTTACAAGGATTGGTATCTTAAATTTAGGAAGGAACACAGGCAGATGGAGTTCGAAAATAGGATGCCGAGGACGATATTTGAGCCTCAGAGGGACGAGGTAACAGGACAGTAGAGAAGAAATTCATGATTTGCCCTCCTCACCAAATAGTGCTCGGGTGATAAAATTAAGACAAATACATGGGCGCGGTATGAAACTCATACGGGGTAGACATTAAGTGCATAACAAAGAATTTTTGTGTGTTACACATACAGTCGAACACAACTATATTTCACCTAGTAGTACAGTAGGAATACAACTACATGTTTCGGCCTTATATGTGGGCCATCTTCAAGTTGTGATCAAACTTACAGAACAGCTAAACAAGATGTGTGGGGTGTTCTTTGAGGGTATTGGGGGTTGGGTGAGGGGAACGAGATCTCGTTGTTTCAATAGTGGGTACCGTGACTTAGGGCTGTTACAAGTGAATTATTTTTAGTTGTTTATGTACATATGTCAAACTATGTTACTATTCTTATGCTAGTTGTGTTCGACTGTATGTGTAATACACAAAAATTCTTTGTTATTAACTTAGATATTCAAGAAGTTGGATGGTGGCACGGACTGGACTGATCGGTCACATGATAGGGACAGGTGGCGGGTTCTTGTGAAGGAGGTACTGAACCTTCTAGTTGCAAAGCGGGGTATTTCTTGACTAGCTAAGAACCTGTTATCTTTTCACGAATGACTCGGCTCCATGGAATTTCGTAACTTATGATTTTCTAGATTGTTTTATTTTATAATTATGTTTTTAATTAAACTAAAATAAATACATAGAATATGATATTAAAATTTAAAAGGCTTTCAGTGCCAAGACGATGCTAAAATGGGAGCTTCTGCGATGTGTCAGTGGTGAGTGTATTATGTAACACGCCAGTTAATTGTATATCCCTGTTCATCATAGGTCAAAGGGCACGAAAATTTGTCGTTTTGAATCCGAGTTTCGCTGTCGATCAAAGAACTCCTTGAGATTTTTTGGGGTCCGAAGTTCAATTATTGATTTTAGGTGGCCAGAACAGCAGAGAAGTACTTAGCCCGACGAATCAAATCAAAATTGTCACACATATTTCCCTTACTATCAGTTTTAACATTACTGTCTTGCTCCCCAAGTGGTTTCTTCATACACGTACACCGACTAAAGTTTTGTATGCATTGTCCGTTTCTGCCAGTCACGCTACATGTCTTTTACGTTCATAGGGGAAAATATATAGCCAAAGAATGGAGGCGTAAAGGGGGATGTAGTAAATGGATGGAAATGGAGTGGCTCCAGATCGTGACGGTTTTTAGTCTTTATTTGCGGTGAAATGCACGTCCCTCAGTTACAGTCAGATAAACTATACATTTATGGTTCATCGTTCTGTTTCAGTCTGTATTTCCTACGTGCTGCCCTCGAAGTCCGAAAGGGCTGTTTGGTGACGTAAACTGTCGACAGTACTGCAAAAATAATAACATGACATCTCCTAAGAATGCTGTATCATACATGGCACCAAACCAATGGAAGTATTAATGCAGTTTATCTTAATTTCATGTTGATGACTCCAGTTTTGTTAACATCTACTGGAGGAAGAATTATACTGTATTTTATGATTAAACTATATATTAAAAATTATAACCATTCCGTAACAATGTCAATATTTTATCGGCTATAAGAATAAATTACTCGGTAAATACACGAGTTTAGCTCTCGGCGTTCATATTCTGTTTAGACTGTACTAACGCAAAAATTGTATTAAGATCTAATTTAATGCGAAATTCCATTGTAATGAAAGCTATACTTCCCTAAAGTCTGAAGAGCAAGCCTGGAATTTTGAAGTTACATGGAAATAAGACTGTAAATATATCGTAAAATTGCTTCGTCATTTTATGTGAACTTTGTATGTACGAAGTTTACTAATCTAGCATGGCATGCTTCCTTAGATAAGACACGCATTCAGCATGCGCCTCAATTAAAGTTAGTTGTCTTGTCATCTGATATCCAGTCTGTCTTGTTCAGCACATACGTAAGTACACAGTATGATGTAACGTCTTTCTTGTTCTGCTTGTAACCTCGAGTATCGTGGGTGCAGTTAATGCAAGACTGGTATGTGGTGAATGCATTTCCAGGCATTCGTTTGAAATTTCAGCAGGAACACAAAGTTAAAATTAATTCTAAATTACATCTGAATACTTAGTGTAACATTACGTAGCGGAAGATGCTGCACTGTCCACAATTCTCTTATTTATCAAACTTCTGGATTTTTGGAGGCAGAAAGCTAGGGCTGCGCAGGTTAAGTCTCTTCATCTGTGCAATAATTACCAAATTTTGGGTCGTAGATTAGGATGATGAATATAAGCATGAATAAAATCTACTTCGTGTTCACAAAACATATGTACTACTACAAGATTTCCTTCTATAATTCCCATGTTGATACTGCAGTTCAAACAAAGCACATGAGCAGAGCAGTAGCTAAGGGTTTCAGCACCTGGGACAAGCGACTGAACTGTGCCCACCTTTCCCCCAAAATGGATATTCTGTGTTAATTTGATTTAAAGAATAGTTATTTTTGCACATATATTGAAATTGCCGATAGGCGATAATAAAGATATAAATTAAAAATAAACGGTGCGCCTAAACCAAATTGAAAAATTATTTAGTAACAATTGCCAATTTTTAAATCTTATGTGATATACAACATATACATAGATGTAAAGTTTACATGGTAAATAAATATCATATATGTTCACTTTCTACTCTCCAACTTCGTGCCGCTAAAATTACTGCAGCTGGGGCAAGTGTCCTGCCTTCCGTCACACTCGTTACAGCTCCAAATATGAGTAGGTCAACATACAGCTTTTTTGTCCTTTAGAGCACATAGACTTTCAGTTTGTGGATGCTATTTTGATGCAGAATTTTCGAGCTATGGAATGATGTAGCATGGCACTTCACTCTGGACATATGACACGTGTTTGATTTTTCCTCTAAAACTTCCATCCGAATAATTTCCGCTCCGATGAATATTTAGCAAGTGACGCTCAATATGTGCACAGCAATGCAATTAGGTCTTCATACATTGCATCTAAAGTACTATTTTTATCCCTGTTGTATTACACCGTAACTTGTCAACAAATTTCAGTCTAATGTTCAAATCTCAAATTTCATACTCTAGTTGTTACAGCTGACAGACGGACGGACAGACACGGCGCAATTAGGAGGTGCATTTTAGCTGCGATTGAAAGCTGCGGAGTTTCTAACTGCTTAGTCTGGTGCGTTCACCTCTCCATCTGCAGGCATATAAAAATTCCACTTGAACTGATTCTCATACAATTTAGAGTTGCACAGATGCATGAAAAACTTGAGACCTTGCAATTTAACTTAACCCCGCAAAAATAATGGCCACTATTTACGAAGTCCTCATCCTACAAATATTTCTGAACGCGTCTCCAGCTAGATAAAACGTGCAAAGAAAGCAACACAAGTTTTACTGATAACATACGTCTTTTCGTACACATCACTGTTTTCGGAATAATTGAATCAAGCAAGACTATGTGCACATATAAGAACAAAAAGGGAATGAAAAATCGAAAAGGTTTCCTAACAAAGAGCGACATATCCTCTTACGCAGAAAACAAAATAAAGCCTGTGCTGAGGTTAATATACTTTTAAATCAGTTTTTTTTTTTAATGTAGTGGCATAGAAGTGGCAATTACAGGGTTTCTTTATGTACTCACGCGGACATATGAATGTGTCAGTGTGTATGTTATTTTAGTATATGAATGTTTTTCAAAGTTCACAAGCTGTTTTGTTTACAAGTTTTTAGTAAAGAGTGAAACTTTTCTCTTGTCTATTTACCCTCGCAGTAATCAACATGAATGGGTTTTCATTAACATATTTATGTTCACAACTTTAGCCCGACAGTTTGGAACCAAAAATGAATAAATTTACAAGTTTAATCTTTCTTATAAGAAACTCGACGAGAATCAATCTTAGTATGTCATAATGCGTTCTGTGTATATGCTTGAACACTAGCTGAAGCTTTTATTTGTAAACGCGATGAATAAGCCCGCGTACTTTCAGCGTAGTGTACGCTCTTCTTTTGTTGAAAAGTCACTGTAACTTTTAAATGCTGACAAGCGAAATGACAGGCTCCATTTATGGTTCGCTTATCACCCATTGAAGTGACATCGCAAGAGGCGATATATCTGAGGCAGATATTTCATACACACAGTTCGAGCATCATCAATCTGTCTCTGCGTAATGCAGACCTAGAAAAGTTATATATATATACTAACAAGGTGATCTTGTTAAAAATAAGAACACTATTACCCTATTATATGAAAGATTCAATCAAAACAAACATTAAAGAAATGAAAAAACTGAAAAATAAGAAGGGAGATTTCTTTTTGCTGGAGTTATCAAAAGGCCAAATGAAGCCACACCAGAATTGGTAATAGCCCTAGCTTTGAAGAAGTTAGTAAAGGTCTCGGTTAGTCCCATCTAGGCCCTTATTTCACACAAAATACTTGCACATAAAACGGGGTTCTTTAGGCATTAAGGTGTTCTGTATCTTACACAGACACTAGGAATGGGAAGATAACAAATCTATAAATATGACTACGAACAAAATAATGCTTTATACGTTGTGTGTTACATTTCTGCCTTAGGATAAGCGAAGTGAGAGATAGTGCCCTTCGCATGCATCTGGAGAAGCCGAGTGTCAGTGGCCTTCCGCAACACAAAACTCACGCCTACTCTCATGCTTTGTGTTTAGCAACGTTCTGATCTGCACTGGAGAATTTCACTGGTTGCTATTATCTGCGTACTATGCAGACACATAACACACGTGCCAAGATTTGATCACCTCAGTACATTCTAAAACCACGTAACATAATGGCCGTGTCATGGTTCGGGCGGTTAGTCACCGGCCTGTTACCGCGGAGGCTCGGGTTTTACACAAGGCCAGAGGACAATGTACTACAGGAGCAGGTTTATCTCCGGGTACTTCTGGGTTTCCCCATCCCTTCCATTCTACCAATGATCCATATTCATTCATTCATCAATTATCGACACATAAAACACTACAAATTTGTATCACACAGTGTTGTTACCACATAAAACCATGAAATATTTGCCACTGAGTAAATCTGTGTAAAGAAATTAATTTAAAAAAATTAAGTTCCTTACTCTACGAACAGTAAAATGTCGAGCTGAAAGATGGAGCGGCGAAACTGAAAATCATAATTTTAAATCGCAATGCGTTACCTAGCGACTAGATAAACTCCACTTTTTCTTAACCCAAATTTCCACAGTACACAAGTACCCTCTACAAGCGGTTCCTTGGGATAACATCTTCTTCGAAATTCTGTCCTAACAATATTTCATGTAGGACTATTCATACTTAAGGACCGTCTGCATTATACCTACGAACAAGATGCTAAATGCGAATGTGACGCGGACTATGTACAGTTACGTCGTTTTGCAGCACCTGTGTGCCGCTCGGAAGGTCTGAACCGCAAAACATAGGGGACTGTGCTGAGAAATAGAACATAGAGGACCATACAATTGTTGTTAGCTGCTGGGGTACAAGCAGAATATGTTTCATGTGTACCACGTGTTCAAACAGCATTAACAGCGAGTGATTATGGAACACAAACGCTTTTCAAGAGTTATGATATGTTCGTTACGACAGTGACTCTGGATTTCCTCTTCGTAATTTCTAACTTTTGGTAATCCATTTAGAATTGCTGTAGAACAGGAGGCGTGGATTAATAAAAATCAGTGCTCCAGATTAATTAATTAATTAATTAATTCATTCATTCATCAATGACGCTATTAAATTAGCGATCGACAAAGTCGTTAAGTAACACACTTATATAAAGAATAATAATAATAATAATAATAATAATAAAGATTTTAGATCTGCGCTTGTCTGGGATTTTACGCACAGTAGTATAGTAGCTCCATACCGACGTTTCGGGACAATCTGTGAGTCCTATCTTCAAGGGTCCAAGAAATCTCGAACTGCTGGATCCATTGAAGATGAGACCCGA
>Ga0123355_10012962_pt1 | contig 12947 bp, 5 predicted proteins | sample TergutEmb28metaG_3_FD_89872 | JGI IMG/M metagenome (GOLD analysis project Ga0123355, IMG submission 89872) | Embiratermes neotenicus P1 segment gut microbial communities from Petit-Saut dam, French Guiana - Emb289 P1 | ecosystem: Host-associated > Arthropoda: Insects > Digestive system > Gut ... | reverse complement strand
CACAGGGGCCGAAACATTTCGTAAAAAAAAAAAAGTAGGAAAAAAGGAAGTTGTGTTTTGACGTCCCCCCCCCCCCCCAATAGTCATCACAAGTGTTAAAGGACTGTACCCACCCTGTGCAGATCAACTGCATTGTCTTGAGTACGAGACGTTATCTGCTCTGTGGGATCCTATAGGAAAATCTCTTCTGAATGTCTGGAACAACTCCTCAGTCTAACTGCTAATACTTATATGATGTTCGTGTGACCGTGCATCATTAGTATGAAATGACGTTTGAGACCAACTAGATGCAACAAATTATGGTTTATTAATAATCCATTAGCTCAACATGTTTCGGGCATCATTATGCCCATCTTCAGGAGAGCTAGACCGTATGTTACTGCGTTGGTTTTCAGCACTAGGTGTGCTGGCTGGAGTCTTGGGAAGCCGGGAAGCAGGCCGTGTGCACACAGAGCACACGGCCTGCTTCCCGGCTTCCCAAGACTCCAGCCAGCACACCTACTGCTGAAAACCAACGCAGTAACATACGGTCTAGCTCTCCTGAAGATGGGCATAATGATGCCCGAAACATGTTGAGCTAATGGATTATTAATAAACCATAATTTGTTGCATCTAGTTGGTATCAAACGTCATTTCATACTAATACTTATTCTCGTAGCGTCAGGTTTTATCATTGGGAATCAATATCGGGGAAAACTCACCACGTTAGCCGATTCTTTGTGTTTCCCGACACCTGCCATGCTGCAAATATTTGACTTCCTTTGAACTTACTTTTGCACTGCTTCCTCCACAAGTCCCACGGATTCATATTTCGTAAGTTTCGCTTACGTCCAGCAACACTTTTCACGCTAACATGAACTCGTTTCTTCAAATTTCCGCACCAAAATCGTTAAAAATTTTGTCGAAGAAGCATCAGGAATAATAACATTCTGCCGATAAGTTTTATCACTTGCTGTGCGATTAAATGTGCGTCGTAAAACGTCGTCATCCCCCTCCCCCCCAATCTTCCCAACTGGCCGTACCATGGCTCAGGGGGTTAGTCGCCCGCATTTCACCGCGGAGGCCCGAGATCAATCCCAGGCCATTCGAATTATCCCCTGTCAGTATTATCCCACCAACGTTCCATAGCCATTCATTCGTCACCGACGCTATAAAATCTTGGCAGTAGAGAGTGTCGTTAAATAACACTAAAAATCACAAATAGTGCTGTCATTAAACTCACAGCACTACTTTACTGCAGCATATCGACATAAAAACTGTCATATGAGATTTCTTTTATGGCGTTTTATCGGCGTAGTTGGCAAGGGCCTCCTCGTTACCGAGGTTTCACCATCACGGACACACTACACTCGGCAGGACTCCTCTGGAGGAGTGATCGGCCCGTCACAGAGAATTATACCTGACAACGCACAGCACTCACTACAGACAGACACACATGCCCCCGGCGGAATTCGAACCCACAATCCCAGCAAGCGAGAGGCCGCAGAACCACACCTTAGACTGCGCGGCCACTGGGACCGGCTTACAAAATGTTACAAGATTGAAAAAATTCTCATTTGAACGTCCTGCGTTCTTTTGACGGCATTCGTCTGTTTTCTTGGCCCATTGCGCTGCTGAATAATTAGCACGTCCTTCAAAGGCAGAGAGGACGAAACGTCTCCAGCTGACTTTGACCTGTCGTGGTAAATAAGTCGGGGTGATGTCCAAGTTTTCACCCTCGGGGTGATGTCCAAGTTTTCACCCTCAGGGTTATGTCCAAATTTTCACCCTCGGGGTGATGTCCAAGTTTTCACCCTCAGGGTGATGTCCAAGTTTTCACCCTCAGGGTGATGTCCAAATTTTCACCCTCGGGGTGATGTCCAAGTTTTCACCCTCGGGGTGATATCCAAGATTTCAACCTCGGGGTGATGTCCAAGTTTTCACCCTCGGGGTGATGTCCAAGTTTTCACCCTCGGGGTGATGTCCAAGTTTTCACCCTCGGGATGATGTCCAATTTTTCACCCTCGGGGTGATGTCCAAGTTTTTACCCTTATGTTGATGTCCAAGTTTCCACCCTCAGGGTGATGTCCAAGTTTTCAACTTCGGTGTGCTGTCCAAGTTTTCACCCTCGGGGTGATGTCCAAGTTTTCACCCTCAGGGTGATGTCCAAGTTTTCAACCTCGAGGTGATGTCCAAGTTTTCACCCTCGGGGTGATGTCCAAGTTTTCAACCTCGGGGTGATGTCCAAGTTTTCAACCTCGGGGTGATGTCCAAGTTTTCACCCTCGGGGTGATGTCCAAGTTTTCACCCTCAGGGTGATGTCCAAGTTTTCAACCTCGGGGTGATGTCCAAGTTTTCACCCTCGGGGTGATATCCAAGTTTTAAACCTTGGGGTGATGTCCAAGTTTTCAACCTCGGGGTGATGTCCAAGTTTTCACCCTCGGGGTGATATCCAAATTTTCACCCTCAGGGTGCTGTCCAAGTTTTCAGCCTCGGGATGATGTCCAAGTTTTCACCCTCGGGGTGATATCCAAGTTTTCAACCTTGGGGTGATGTCCAAGTTTTCAACCTCGGGGTGATGTCCAAGTTTTCACCCTCGGGGTGATGTCCAAGTTTTCACCCTCGGGGTGATGTCCAAGTTTTCACCCTCAGGTTGATGTCCAAGTTTTCAACCTCGGTGTGATATCCAAGTTTTCACCCTCGGGGTGATATCCAAGTTTTCAACCTCGGGGTGATGTCCAAGTTTTTACCCTCGGGGTGATGTCCAAGTTTTCAACCTCAGGGTGATGTCCAAGTTTTCAACCTCGGGGTGATGTCCAAGTTTTCACCCTCGGGGTGATATCCAAGTTTTCAACCTTGGGGTGATGTCCAAGTTTTCAACCTTGGGGTGATGTCCAAGTTTTCACCCTCGGGGTGATATCCAATTTTTCACCCTCGGGGTGATATCCAAGTTTTCACCCTCCCGGCTGCAACGTTTTTCTGAGGCTGTCTTTCAGTTTGACATTTCGACACCTGCTGTGTAAGACCGGCGTTTTTGTACTTGTTTTGAAGTAATAGCGGGCTTTGACTGCTTGCACAACGGTGCATCCCGGGATCGATCTTCGTCCTGGTACATTCTACTAACCCCCCCCCTTCCTTTCAACACCCCGCTGTCACAATACGTGTATTAACTTTGGGGGGGTTTTCACTTCCCTGAAGCCCTTCTTGTGGGAATCGGTAAATCGCAGGTGCCAGAATGAAGTCTTCGCTCCTGTGGGTTTTTACACAGCCTTGATTCATAGTCGGTTGCTGACGTTTCGGGACAGCCTGTCGGTCCCCTCTTAAATGAATGTTGCCTAACGTCCCAGAAGAGCGAAGGCGTCATTTACTTAGCGTCTGACGCCCGAAATCAGATGCCACAATTTTCAGGCCTGAGGTTTGAAATTAATTCGCAAGGCGTTAGGAGGAATATGGAGGACTGAAAGCCCGGGGCCAAAAGCAGAGCACGAAGAAAGCAAAGCAACTAGAACTAGAAGTAAAAATAAAAGAGACTTTCTTAAGAAGAAGGATAAATAAAGCGAAATCTCAACGATAACAAATCTAAGGTGATATCATGGGGAAGTAATAACCACAGGACTAATTGCAAATCCCATAAACGTAGAAATCTCTTATAGTTCAGTAGTTAAAGGTAGAGTTATCCCATTACAGGCCTGGACAGATCCTTAGGGCTCCAGGAGTTTGAGGCTTACGAAGGTTCTAATGTCAGCCCTACGCACCGGCCTCCTTTACTCCCAGCTCCCAGGAGAGAGCCCTGGTAATCTTTTATGTTGGGGGCTGAGTCGATCCTAGGACCATAATGCGGCCAGCAGTATTAAGTGAAAGGAAAATCCCAATATTGCCATCGGGAATCGAACCCGAGACCTTCCGACATGTAGCACAGTTCGTCTACCCCTGTAGTGAAATAAATTTAGGTAAATTACAAATAGAGATTTTTAGAAAATGCGTGGGATTTTTTCCCAGCCATGGCCTTCATTCGGGCAGGAGTTTCCTTAGGAAATTTACGCTGATCCACACGTGTTTATATTTATTGTAATGATCTTAATTCTAGTAAAACTGACAGTGACATACCTGCTTCATTTTATGCTGACGAGACGAATGTCACTTCTTTGGTCGGGCAGTAGAGATATAGCCGTTGCAAAATTAAATACAGCAATGGGTCTCTTAGATTATGTTTCCAAAATTGAGTGATTAAGCTTGATCTCTGGCTTCTGCCGATAAGTAGCTAAGAACTGCGCTCTTCTGGGGTGTTACGCAGCGAGTAATTGTTATTAGGGTTGATACTAACAAATGTGCAATTGCTTAACGTTTGTCAACGCAAACCCTGATTAAACCAGTGAAAGAAAATGCCTTAAGGTCACAATAAAATGAATCTAACGTAAAGGAAGTACATTTCACCTCTTCTGAGAGTAAATGGCAGACTGAGGCAGATCTGTACGGTGTGAAATAAGTGTTCAGGGACACTACTAATCTCGCTTTAAGTACAGTAGAACTCCGATTATCTGGATTTATTTGAACGGCGAGCCATCCACATACGCAGATAATCCGGATAATTGGATTTTTCTTCGAAAATAGGCTACATTGGCAGATTAAAGTTCGGATGTTGCTATTTACAGTATGTACCTGCGTCTAAACCTTTCCACCACGCCTGATTTTTGAAGTTCTGGTAGCCACGTCAGTGTACTGTACTTGATCCGATAACCGGTCATTTCAAGGCAATTTAGTTTTGTAGAATTCTCGACAAATTTACCCTGAAAGGCCAAATGGATCCGGACAATTGGCGATCCGGACAACCAGCGTCCGGATAAATGGAGTTCTGTTGTATTTAGAAAGTGGCACGCGGCACGCGGTGACGCAGTTGGGGAGGCACTGCACTACAAGCGGGTTCGATTCCCGATGGTGTCATTGGAATTTTTCATTACCATAATCCTTCCGACCGCATTATGGCCCTGAGGTCGACTCAGCCTCTAACAGAAATGAGTACCAAGGTATTTTCTGGGGGGTAAATGTGGCCGGCGTGTAGGGCTGACAACCTTATTACCTTCATATGCCGCTTGTCTTGAAATCTGGGAGCCTCAGCCTCCTGGAACCCTCAGGGCCACTCCATGCCTGTAACGGGACTGCTTTACCTTTATTATTATTATTATTATTATTATTATTACTGCAATTGAGTTTTCACTCGGCATTAGTTCTTGAACTAGTACAGACAAAACAAATAAGAATAAATGTTCCTCTCTCTCTCTCTCTGTCTCTCTGTCTCACTCTCTCTCTCTCTCTCTCTCTCTCCTCTCCCTCCCCTCCCCTAGAGCCTGAGATTCTACAGTGCCGTAAATTTTCTGTTTCCCCCATATCAAATACTCCCTCCCCACATTCTTTGTGCTTCACAAAAGGTACAAAGCTATTCTGCAAGTAAGAATTTCATTTTCTTTCCTTCTTTCCTATTTTCCCTTTCATATAATTCCCTAAATTACACTTCATGTGCCTGGATGTTGAATTAGGATAGTAACAAATGCATCAGCGTTTGCATCTATGATTAGGTCAAAAGAGAATACTGTGTAGTGAGAACCAGGGACACGCTGTTACAGTGTGTAGTGTGCTGGGCTTGCGTTCGTGGCCACTGAATTGCGCGTAATGTAGTTTATTACATTCTTAGCTTTTCAGACGTCAATTTGTCCCTGTCAACGCCATGAAAGCATAAGGGGCGTAGAGATACAGCTCCACTGAGTCTTAACCTAGACAGCAGATGGCAGCTAGTGGTCAAATTCACGCCCCGGCCACTCTTTTGCCGTCAAGTAGCCCCATTAGCCTCAGAATAGGAGGCTGCGCGGGCCTCAGAGCCTGTCTGGACCATATGCCCCTATCGGGATTTGAACCCCGGTTTCTCCAGTTCGTTCCCTAGTCACCATACCTACTACACTCTTCTGGCTACTTGTATAGAATTGTTCTTGTAGTCTTGTGGAATGAACAAGCACAGATTTTATATTTGACGCGTTTGATGAAAGGAAGCTAACCATCGGTCACTCGGTCAGATTAATTTCCCAGTCTGTGTCGTTTTGAAGTCGTCTTTGTACACCTGAATACTGCCTTAGTCTTAAGTCGTGAATGTTGTTTGACTTGACTATATGCCACACTTTGAACTTGTTGTACGAGACTGCTGTTTGATTACAGTGGAATAAGGAATATTATTGTGCTGTACTTAATAACTTGGGCCGGGATAACTCAGTTTGTATAGCGACTAGCTACGGACTGGAAGATGCGGGTATCGAATAACTTTGGGGAGAACACTATACCAGATGCCGTATTAATACAATTTGACCTCCTGATGACGAGCACAGAGTTGCTCGAAACATGTAGAGGATTATAACGATAAACGTATTGTATAACATAATTGTGCATCAAGTTGGTCTTTTACCCAGAGTCGTACCAGGATGCACGGTCAACGAGACATAAAATCTGTTTACACTGCTTTATTATATTGAGACACAACGGGGATGTGTTGCTAAAAAAAATGGGTGAATTTACCTTTACGTGTACGTACTGATGTAGTCACTACATTTACATATTGTACCGAACTTAGTATTTCACTGTAAATGTAAGCGTAGATATGTGACCGAACAATGAAGGGCCGGCGACGTGATACAAATGGATGTGTAAGCTGGTTTTCTGTGACACTGGCTTCTTGGTTAACCTTTAGGCATCATGTATCCTATATATATGACAGTCGTACCGCTTCTCTCCACAGCACGCTTCTTATGTATTTAGTCAACAATATATTGAATGATTTTTTTTAGACTTGTTTGCACCATCTCCGTTTATTACTGTACAAAATGTCTTGTATTTCACAGTGTTACCTTTTTTTAGGTCCATAAAATATCATATTTTACACAAATAGTGTGCTGAAATTGAAATGTCCAGCTCCAGGGCCAAAAGGTTAAACAAGGACTCGGAATAAATTTGGTCTCTTGGCATAGATAAAGGGAACTGAAAATGGAATGTGTTTACTCTGCTCAGTGCACTAATTAAGCCAGTTTTAAGTTCTTCACAACGTGCGAAACATTAAGGCAATTAACCAGGCCGGAAAAGTCCAAATTACTGGCTTTTTGTTGAATCATCGGGGTTGTGGAGCCCGCCAAGCCTGTAACATAAAGGTTACCCAGCAAAACAGCCGGAGCTTGAAGCTGACAGTTCATCTCCATGTATATCAATGTATACAAAGCATTCAGCCGTACTTCCACGTCCATTTCGTGACGCGGTATCAGGCAGTTCGCATTTTACTCAGCCATTGAAGGAGATATAAGCCGCTGTTGCTGTCACACCACGGAGACTGTAAGCATTCACGGTATGTGAGACAACTTGCATGTGAGCCACTCTTGTGATTGTCGCAGAATTGGCACGCGTGATTTAATGTTAAATATACACGTTGTCTCGCGCGCACTCCGCATTCCTGATCGTGTCCGGGCGAGAACCCGAGACTGTCTAGCCCTTCGATGCTTCGGGCTGTCTTCCAAGTTAAAATGTTATTTTTTTATGATGCACTTGTTCCAATGTCGAATAACTTCGTTTTGCGTCCCTTTTCCATCGTCTGACAGCGGCAACACGAACCGATTTTACGTATCTCATGGCGGAGTAATTTCGTTTTACGCGGTACGTGTAATGTGACCCCCCCAGCGTTGCACCAATAAAACTTACAACGTTTTCGTATTACTTTATAGTGATAAACAAATAAACGAGGAAAGTGTGCAGCTTGTTTCTAGGCAAAATGCCAGGCACAGGGTACGTTAAATTCGTATTACGGCGATACGCGCCTGTCTGCAGAACTGATGGATTCAGTCAACACTCCTTTATCCCTCCGCCCACTTTTCTGTCGCTCTGCCATTACTTCCATCTGTGTAATTGAAACAGATCAGGGTTTATCGGACTTTCCTTTAACGGCGTGCCCCTTTTAACAGAGACAATTGAAGTTACCGCCTATGTAATAATACTATTGTTATCAGTCAGAATATTTAACTGTCTGAAGTCCAGTGTTAATCGCGAGCATCACTTGCGTTCCCATTCCGAAACTGCGGAATTTGAGGTACCTACAAGTCGATGAGGTGGACTGGTATAGCGACTCGCTACGGACTGGACAGTCCGGGGATCGAATCTCGGTGGGGCGAGATTTTCTGCACCAGCCTCCCTCACGATGGGTACCAGTGCGTTCCCGGGGGTAAAGCGCCCGGGGCGTGGCTTTGACCACCCAGCCCCATCTAGCGCTGAGGTTGAAGGAAGAGTAGAGCTATACCTTCTGGGTCTTCGTGGCCTGTTCTAGGGTGAACTTTACCTTTACTTTACTTTACAGGTCGATGATAGAGGATGATGATACTGTTTGATGATAACAGGATTATACAAGTTGATGATGCCTATTCATGATAGAGGATCACGATGCAGGTTCATATAACGGGTTGACGATACCAGTTATGATACCGGGTGATGATACAGATTTATGATACAGGTTTTTGATACAGATTTATGAAACCGATCGATTATACAGGTTGATACAGGTCCCAGAATGCTTGTCTTTTCGTTTACAAACTGATTCTGTCTACAGTGTATTTATTTGTTTTGTATAATTTTTACAGCCAACACCGCATTTGCTCTAAGCAGCACTGATAGGCCCTTTGTACTGGAGACTGAGTTTGTTATGTGTAAAACATAAACTTTGTGTATGTCATTTTGATAAATTTCAGTCTTAAAGTCTGTGTCATGGCTCAGGCACTTGGTTGTTGGCCTCACGCGTCTGAGTCTCGGGTTCAGTCCCAAGGCAGCAATGTCAGATTTGTGATGCACAGGTTTTTTTCTCCAAGTACTTCAGTTACTCCCTGTCAGTATCACGCCGTCAATGTCGGTACTCATATTATGTTAATATTACCGTTATCAGAATGACAAGTGGGCGAGGTGTGGGTACCTTCAGACAGGGCAGAACGCTGTCGGAGCGTTAGGCTCAAAAACATTTTTACGTACGTTTTTAGTCTCTAAAAATGTTAAATACGTACTAATTTAGAAAAAAATGTGTTACAATTTTGATAGATACAAAGAGTTAATAATTGGGTCGATTGAGGACAACATTTTAAAATGCTTCCTACATGCAATATCTGCTGATTGTTTGCCTTTCAATCTTAGAGGGACACATCCAGTTGTGACGTGTAAGTAAACATAAGAAATGTTCCGTAAGTCGACGACTTGTTTCCGGACAATAATTTTTATTATGTAGACTGCTGCATGTTGCGGCTTCTTCATGAGCCATCACCAGACACATACATAAAAATGACAGATAAACAACTTACATAAAATGCATAACTAATTAAACAAGATTGAAATCTAGTTCACCCTATAACAGACCACGAAGGCCTAGACGAGGAGTAGAGGAATAGCTCTACTCTTTCTTTAACCTTGGCGCTAGTAGGTGGGTGGGTGGTCAACACCACGCCCTGGCCTCTTCACCCCCGGGAAAAACCCGGTACCCATTGTATAGGGAGCTGGGTGGGCGCTAGGGCCTGTCTGGATGGGTGCGGCAAATCTCGCCGACACAGTGATTCGATCCCCTGATCGTCCAGCCCGTAGCGAGTCCCTATACCGCCTGAGCTATCGCGGCTGAGATCTCATTGTTACAAACAATATTTATGAGCTATGTTGCGATTTACAGTTCAAAAATATTCCAGAGTGTTTGCTGTTATGTACTTGTAACTTGATTGGTCGAGGCACATTTCATTCATATGGGCAATAAACAAACGTGCAGTCCAACAACATATGCAGAGCCACAAAGAACGTTTTTTCAAATTATGTATATATTTCTGAATGGATGGAAAACGAAGCCGTGGTTGAAGGACACGAGTTAACCTCCCGTAGACAAATGATAGACCAAAGTGCGAACGAATCTCGCTGCACTCAGCACATCAGCATCAGAGATGACAAAAATAAAATGTTGTGTTGAAGCAGGAAGCAGGCGGAGCGTGGGAAAGCAGACGTGCATTTTGCCGTCTGGTCTGTCTGTCTGTCTAGCTGTCCGGCTGTTTGACTGTCTGGCTGTCTGGTACCGCCAACATCCAGGAAACTTGATATGGCATTGTGATGACATTACTCAAACGGAGAGAAAAAGAGTAATTGGCAGAAAGCATTATTTTAGAGAAGTTTACGTCTTATTTCTGTACTACAGTTTTGTAGTTCTGCAGTTCTGCAGTTCTACGGCTTTTAGTGATGCACAGCTGTAATACTGAAAGCTAGTATAGCGCTGTGTAGACTGTTATATAAATAAACGCAATTTAATTGTCTTGTTTATCTCTCTTTCCTTTACGTTTTGCTTTGTCTCCGAGTCTCAAATATTTAAGAGCTCTCCGCTTTATGTTATGCTTGGATGTATTCATCCACGCCAACACAAACAAAACAAAATATTTTGAGATTCTAGCGGTGAATGTAATACGTTCAGTGTCGCTAATGTGAAAGACCGCAACTAAACAGCGCAGAGAAACAGTTCCATTCACCTTTGTATTCCCTTCATATTTTTCGTAACGTTTCCCTTCCATTTCCTTTTTGGTCTCCCTACTACCCGCTTTCCACCGGGTCTTCCTTATCAAAATTCCGATGTCTCTTATGTCTGGCAGTACATAGCAGCCTTGCACACTGGCTCAAGTGATAATGCTTCCCCGTATATTCGAGTGTTACCAGTTCGAACCTAGGTTGTTTTACCGGGTACTCGGAATAAAATTACCAGTTAATGCCACATATCAGGCGAACACCGTTTCCTACCGCCTACTTTCCAGTTCATCATGCATTTGGTCTACCACTTGACGGATACAGTCTAAGCCACGGATGGCCACAATGTATGTAGGCCTATGTCGCTCCAGTTGCCTCGGGAAATATGGCATTCATGTACTTAGGTACTTGCGACGCAGACCTTAAATGACGTCTTAAAAGGCGTGATAAATAAAGGAGACTTGCAAGAAAATGAAACTAAACTTGTGTAGTTCGATGAACATAAATAAGAAGCCATTAAACTGGAGAAAAGAATCTTTATTGATGCACCGTGCACTTCGTAGAGTCACTTTTAATTATATGGCCTCTCGCAACATGACACACGACGCACACCCATAGGCGGGCGCATTCTCAACAACGTACTCTTACACAATAAGACACGCTGCCACAGCACCCTATTAATGTAAAGAAATTAATTAGTGAGTTGCGTAAAGAGAAAAAACCAACTTGATGCCACTTATTTTATTATTTAATATTCATTCATAAAATAAGTGGCATCAAGTTGGTTTTTTCTCTTTACGCAACTATAAAGATGATGCACGGTCCAATAAACATAAGATTAATTAGTGAGTGTTTTAATATGTGACTTTAGCAAGGAACAACATGGCTCCCTGAAGATGATCTTAGGATCGAAATATGTTGGAGCAATTTTAAATGTTTTAATGTGAAAAAAATTTTTATGTGTGTGCATTGGTTGGTATAATTAAAAGTAGGAAAAAAATATTTTATTAACATATGGCTCTCGTCAAAGGGGCATGATAGCTCAGTCGATATAGCGCCTCGCTACGGGCTGAACGGGCCTGGGATCGAATCCCGGTGGAGGCGAGATTTTCCGCACCTGTCCCGACCGACCTTGGGGCCCACCCAGCCTCTTATACAATGGGTACCGGATCTTTATTGGGTCTAAATCGGCGGGGTCGTGGCGTTGACCACCCACCCCATCTAGCGCCGAGGCTGAAGAAAGAGTAGAGCTATACGTCTACTCCTTCTCTGGGCCTTCATGGCCTGTTTTAGGGTGGGCTTTACCTTTATGGCTGTCTTCTACGTTGTTGCCTAAATTTTGGCTCCTGAAGCGAGTCTGGCTGGCCACTCCTGATCTAAGGTATGAAATATGAATGAGCTAAATAAATACCACCTGAGATCAGTGACAGCGCTGATAATACTATAAGATCAGTGATAGCACCGATAATACTACAAGATCAGCGATACAACTGATAATGCTACAAGATCAGCGACAGCACTGATAATGCTACAAGATCAGCGATAGAACTGATAATGGTACAAGATCAGCGATAGCACTGATAAAACTATAAGATCAGTGATATCGCTGATAATACTGCAAGATCAGTGATAGCACTAATAATACTACAAGATCAGTGACAGCACCGATAATACTACAAGATCAGCGATAGAGCTGATAATGCTACAAGATCAGTGATAGCACTGATAATGCTACAAGATCAGCGATAGCACCGATAATACTACAAGATCAGCGATAGAACTGATAATGCTACAAGATAAGCGATAGCACTGATAAAACTATAAGATCAGTGATAGCACTGATAATACTGCAAGATCAGTGATAGCACTGATAATACTACAAGATCAGCGATAGCACCGATAATACTACAAGATAGCGATAGAACTGATAATGCTACAAGATCAGCGATAGCACTGATAAAACTATAAGATCAGTGATAGCACTGATAATACTACAAGATCAGTGATAGCACTAATAATACTACAAGATCAGTGTTAGCACTGATAATACTACAAGATCAGTGATAGCACTAATAATACTACAAGATCAGTGACAGCACCGATAATACTACAAGATCAGCGATAGAACTGATAATGCTACAAGATCAGTGATAGCACTGATAATGCTACAAGATCAGTGATAGCACCGATAATACTACAAGATCAGCGATAGAACTGATAATGCTACAAGATCAGTGATAGCACTGATAATGCTACAAGATCAGCGATAGCACCGATAATACTACAAGATCAGCGATAGCACTGATAAAACTAAGATCAGTGATAGCACTGATAATAGTGCAAGATCAGTGATAGCACTGATAATACTACAAGATCAGCGATAGCACCGATAATACTACAAGATCAGCGATAGAACTGATAAT
>Ga0123355_10012961_pt1 | contig 12947 bp, 5 predicted proteins | sample TergutEmb28metaG_3_FD_89872 | JGI IMG/M metagenome (GOLD analysis project Ga0123355, IMG submission 89872) | Embiratermes neotenicus P1 segment gut microbial communities from Petit-Saut dam, French Guiana - Emb289 P1 | ecosystem: Host-associated > Arthropoda: Insects > Digestive system > Gut ... | reverse complement strand
CCCTTCCGCCCCCCCAAGACACATCCTCCCTTCCTCCCCTCCCCCTTTTTCATATTTTATAAACATATAACCACCCAAAACGGGGGGGGGGGGGGGGGGGGGGGGGCGTATGTACACGAAACATGTCGAGCTAAGAATACATCAATAAAATTACCTAGCTGCATCAAGTTGGCATTTCACTTTATTTCAATGTATAAAGCTGTTTCCTTAAGTTGGTCACTAAAATCTCGAAATGATGGGCCTTTTTGGCGACATGACACAACAGCACTTAGTATTAAAAGTGGCGAAACAGCCAGGCTGGCGCATCGTTGAAAGTGCAGAAGGGGAAACTCGGCTAATTTCGCAGTAATGATGATAAAATAGGCAAGTACTGAGAGAGATTTTAATGGGAGAGTAATGTCATGAACAGTTCTAAAGAATGTAACCTTTGTTATAATTATCTAATTTATGGAAATTTAGTTAATGTACTTAGTGTGGGCAAGTAAGCTCAGAAGAGGTTCACACTGTCATATGGTGCTGATGGCAAAGTGAATCTGATGGTGAGACGGAGCAAGGACACAGTACCACTTTACGGCGGGAATAATGCTTAATTTTAAGAAACTCTGTATTTTGGCTGGTGATCATTTCCTGCGGTGCAGGTACAAACAGTTACAAGAACTTCCGTCGAGACGCTATTGGCCCGTTTTGTTTAGTTCATCAGATAATTCTGCTCCTCCAACGGTGTCATGGGACCAAACAGAAACACTTCACGACGCTGCAGCTGGTGGGCGGTAAACGAAGGAAACACAAGTTTCAAAGTAAACTGCTGTGGTCACGTTCAGGGTAGAACAGCCAAATATCTTGGAGATAGGTAGCACGTTCGTTCGGAACGTTGATAGATTTCTACCAGGTAACACCCGGTCACATTGAGGGAGACAGCAAGTTATAAGTACCACACTACTTGTTGCTATATACAACTGCAATTTTATTTTAAAAAATTGTTTCGTTCATTGCGGCCTTGTACACTGTCCCAATAAATTCCTCTACCCCTGACATGTTAATTATCTACACACCATACAAAATTGTGTACACGGACAAGGGTCGCCGAAGGGCACAAGGTGACTTTATACTCACATTTCAATGTCTGGCAGCAGCCCTTGTTTGTAGCCATTGAAATCTTTAAAAGTAATAGGTAAAGCAGGTACAGGCCTGGACAAGCCCTGAGAGTTCAAGGAGGTTGAGGCTCCTAGATTTCATGACAATGGGCACAAGAAGGTGGTAAGGTTGTCAGCCCTATGCACCGGCCGCCTTTACTCCCAGGAAATATTCCTGGTACTCATTTCTGTTCGAGGCTGAGTCGATCCTAGGGCAAAAGTGCGGCCGGAAGGATTATGTCAATGAAAAATTTCAATGGCACCATCGGGAATCGAAACAGCGATCCCCAATCTTTAAGAGTAGCGTATAAAATGAAATTATAAGATTTTTCTGAAACAAGACAGGCAATGTAGGTGTAGACGTCTTACAGCGAATTTTACCCAAATCGGACAATGAATGTGGAAAGTGTGGTTAGAAATTCATATATGCCCCAAATTAAGGTATGGCTTTCTCGGCGCCAATTTTCACGAAACTCACTATGACTCAATAAATTGTTGTAAACATCTCCTGTACCGAACTTTATCCGAATGGAATGGAAAATGTATAAAATGGGGCAAAAGTAAAGTATGACTTCAATTTTATGTTTTGTTGACCGTGCATCTCGATACTATCCGTGTGTAAAAAAACCATCTTGATGCACTATTTATCCTCACTTTATTTCGAAACACGTAGAGGTTGACTGACGAAATAAAATGAGGATAAACAGTGCATCAAGTTGACATTTCAGAGGACCGTGCATCATGATATATTCTTATAATAAAACTAACAAGATGCACAAATTTTTCAAATTATTTTTGGAATAAAACTCTACATGTTTCGGACAGTGCCTCTGTCCATCATCAGGAGTCTAGCACTGTACACACAGCAACAGGTATAGGCATACAGTGCTAGACTCCTGATGATGGACAGAGACACTGTCAAAAACATGCAGAGTTTTATTCCAAAAATAATTAGAGAAATCAGTGCATCTAATTGGTTTTATTATGAGAATGCATCAGTTGGTTTTCTTCACATGGATATGACTTCAATGTACACATTTTCATGAAAAAAGTGCTCAATGGCATTAGGTAGTGATCTACTGGAAATTTCCCTTCCACCCACCACTACAATAACCAGTCAAAAAATAGAGATATTACAAACAGTAATTCATTTTCACCTTTAACTAAAGTATGGCTGCCACTGAGCCAATTTTCACACAACCGTTGATCACTTGGCACTTTTTGTAAAGAGCTCCTACACTGAATTTCATGAAAAAGCGACAAACGGTTAAGCTGCTGCTGCTAGGTCACAGACAGACAGATGAGGTCTCCTTGTATGGCGTTCTTCTTTCTGCTCCTTAATGAACGCCCAAAAAGGACTGTATCCATCTGAATCATGCAAGCAAATTAAAACAACTGAATATATACAGTAAGAACACACATGCAGTACATTGCCTATAATACTGTAAGTGACAGCAGTATTTGTAGCAAATATCCTGCAATTAATGTGCTAACATTGTGTCCTGACATTTACATTTTTGTTTTGGTATATTCAAATCATCTTCTAAAGCCAGTTCGTCAGCTTACTCACACAGGCATAACTTGGCTAATAACATTGTGGGGGGGGGGTTTGCATAATCGACATTGGGTATTAGGAACTCAGATGCCTCTCTTCTGCATCCCATAAAAAGCAGGCTTTTCATTTTTTTATGTCTTTACCTCCATCACAAATTGTGTTTGGAAATATGTATATTCTTTAATTTTCCCCTCTTAAAATTATAAGAAGGCCTTCAAACAATGTTTCAACTAGGCTCAATAGATGAAACAGATTAAGCCTTTAATCAGTGCTACTAAATCACTGTTTCATTGGGCAATGTGTGCCTAAGTTACAAATTTTTCTTGGCTCATCATGCACAGTATGTAATAACTTATTGGAGACCATGAAAAGCTGTGATGATGCTGTTGTTTGTGTTTTAGGAGACGTCTGCGTGCTAAAGACTGGCGACAGTGGTGTGTGCCAGCCACTGACCCAATGCACAACAGCTGTTTATCAGGCACTTAATAAGGACATGCCCATTGTCTGCAGTATTAAGGAGAACATGCCCATTGTTTGCTGTGCGAGGGGTCCTACACTCAGACTTCAGCCTGTGACTCATCAAAACATCATACAGAAGCAAAATCCCCCACAATTTACAAGCCAGTACTATCTGTTTGATGCTGGAACACATGAAATACCTTCAGCAGATTCTTCTGTTAGACATTCAAGAGGAGACACAAATGAACCATGGTGGCTAATCGAAAAGCCATTTGCTGAAATTCCACCTGCTCCCTTACAAAAACCACAATCCAGTAACAACAATAACGGGAATACTAATCACCATCAAGGCATATCAAGGCCTGGAAATTTACAGAATCACTGGTGGTATTCTGAGAGACCATTCAGGTCAGCACATCCATATCCACCTCCACCCTCACCACCCCAACCAAACAAACAACCACCAGAACCCATTACACAACCTGTAAATACTCAAAATGGAAGAAATGGTCAAGCAAGAGTAAGTGAAATCAGTAAGTTGAATCCAAATACACAAAAGAGTTGTTCAAGGTTTGTTTTTGTTCTCACAGTGGTGTGGTTGAGGTTAGGTATACATTCTTCAGGGATATAACACTGGATCACTGGGATTTGGTTGTAAATATTTCAAGCCAAATCAGTGGTCTCATCTTCATTGGCCAAAATGTCCAGAAAGAATTCACTTTTCTCAGACATTTTGACCCTTGAAGAAGATACCACTATTATCACAGAACAGCACGAACAAATTACCCAGTGATGTAACATCATATCCTGAAAATGGATAACTTACACAAAACAGATTTTGGTGCAAATAGAGGTGGCTGTCATAAAATAAATTTACCATGCATACATTTTATTGTCACCTGTAGTAACAGCAGTTCACACTGAACTGTACTTCTGTAACACTACTCTTCCACGTAGTATCCCCCACAACTGAGGCACCCATATCATAAAAGGAGCGCTTGTTGATAGAAATCTGGATTCTGTACCATCAGCCATCATGCCCCTACTGTTTCCATCTCGCAATCATCTCTAAATTTGTGGCCACCACAGTTTTGCTTCAGTGCTGGAAACTTGATAATCACTCCACAGAAAATTCCCCTGATATAATCACTATCAGTGTAGGTTCTTTAGGTGTGAAATTACATGTACTGTAAATTTATTTTATGACTGGCCCTTGCAATTAGTTCTTTTTTTCACAAATAATTAAGGCATTTGGACTTTTGTATTCTCTCTCACAAATATAAATCTTAGTAACTTTGTTTTCTCTGAAGAATTTCTCTTACTCTTTCAATCACACATGGTGTTTGGTACAATGATTGTCAGAGCGCAGTACCTACAATGTCAACACCTCCAACTTTTGTACCGCAAACTGTTGAGCTGCTCATGCAGGACAGTTCTGACACTCCTGTTCAGTCAGGCCACAGAGATTTGGACCACCAGTAGATTAAACAGGCCTGCAACAAATGATAAATGAAGTGTCCATTACAGCAGGCTGGAAATGTTCTTTGTTTTTGTTGTCTGGGCATTTGTTTCAAGTTTATCCTGCTGATAACAAGTTTCACCATGTGAATGAAAAATTTCACAAAGGGCTTCTGTATTTATCCTTGTAGCATAATCAGTTTTTGTACAATACATTAACATTATCAGCATAAACCAGAAGCAGATATGTCCCATGTAATTCCAGTCCTGGTTTTACTGGACCTTCCTACAAGCAAACATTAAAGCACAAGGAGGAAAGCAGTGGCAATAATCTATCTCCATTGGCTCTACAAGGTTTTGGCAACGGCATACTGCATTCAGAAACGTTCTTCTTGTAGACTTTGTCTTTCATATAATGTAAATTGAAGTAAATTTTGTAAGAAGGCTCTGCTTTTGTCCTCAGGTGAAAGAAATTGCATGCTGCACCTACTCTGGTGGACCCCTCTGTCATAGTCCTGTAACTGGGAGTAGCTCTTCCTAAGAGGTCCACAGAGTAGGTGCGTTTCCAAACTCCTGTTACCTGAGGCAAACAGCACAGCTGGCTTATGAAGCATTGTGTTTCCATTGTACAGTACACAATGGACAAAATCCAAAAGAAGACTGATGCTGAAACCATCTCCTCGTTTCAGATATCTCTAAATAGGAAATGGAAAACGTTTAATAAAATTGTAATTAGAAAGTAAATAAAAAAAGATGACACCATACTACAATCTAATTTGTTGTGTTTGACTGCTGCTTTCCAAATTGTCAATGAGAATATTCGTGTCCATACGGCTCATCTTGAAGACCTAAATAAGGCATGACATCACTTATTGAATTGAAGCTTATAAGGGGCTGGCAAATATGCTTGTTTGTTCTCATAATTCAACTTTATTGACACATATTTAACATGTCTGCAATAAATGCAGGATCTAAATTCACTTACTGTCAAGGTCAAAAGAAATGTTCCAGTGTACTTAACTCGTGGGAAAGGTAAACAGGGAAATAAACTTAAAATTATCAGTGACAGATGTTTTGATTTGTTCTGTGGAACCTTATAACTCTCACTAATTCAGCCTCTTAAAAAATGTAAATTTACGCATTACTGCATATCAAAATAACATACTAACACTGATAATTACTCACATTAAAATTATCAGCATAGCACCTCTTAATGTTAAAGCTGTAACTGCATAAATACCCTATGACATACAAAATAACTTCCTTCACTTCAATGGATACCTTTTATACATCACATTGCTATTTCTTTCCATACTTAACTGTGTCACAAAACAAATTTCCATAATCCATTCTACAACCTGTATTGGTGGCCATTTTGTTTACTACTATGTACAATTCACTCAAGGCACAGACATAAGTATTATTTGTAATGGATAAGGCCTTGTAATGGCAAGATCCTTCAAACAATGATTCTTACCCCATGTCCAACAGATTCTGTAGTGGAATGGAGCAGTGCGGTCGTTCCATAAAAACATAAACAGATACTAACAAGTTATCTCATCATGCTCATGCTGTGATTAAATCAATTATGCGAAGACAGCCTTGGTGGTGTGTCAGTTGAATAGCATATTGAAATTTATCAGTCAAGTCACAATAAAATTTTCTTTATTCTGGTAACTGGCAATGATGTCCTACCTTTCTTACACTTAATAACAATGATTCTGCAACTCAGACTTAATAACTATTTTGCTCAGATTAGCAACTTCACATCCCAGTAAACTTAAAAGTACACATAAAGGACACCAACTATAAAACATAATAGAAAACGAGTTGAAAATGAATGCACAGTATAAGAATTGGAGCACACTTGCTCTTGTGTTAAATTACTGCAAAAACTGGGATGCATGAAAAAAAATGTGCTGGATATAAAAATCATTCCCAATATTTTCCTTTCTGATGCATATTTAGTAATTAATGCTTGAGAGGCATGCAGAAACAAGAGCAGGGTTTTATGTAAAGGTGTCCATCATTGCTGGCTCACTCAAATCAAATTTGGATATACTAACAAATGTTAGTAAAACTCACCAGTATAAAATATAAGAAACATCCATTTAGTGGTTCTCAAGTTGTCATGCTATTCTCAAGTTGTTATTTCCCAAAACTGTTGTTAACAGATATGCTCATACATTGGTCGTTTTGTCACATTCTGTGAAATGAATTTTCAGCCAACTTATTATCTAATAACATTTTTGAAAGCTGAATATTACTTATACCCTTCACTGTGACTGTAATCACCCACATACACATACAAACGCATACAACTTATACAAAATCACAAATCATCCATATACATGAATTCTCCTACATGTAAACATGTATGTAAATTGGACGTATTAATTTTATGTTCCTTTGTACTAATGTCTCCCTCAGGATGGTGAATTATCGCTGAAACATGCATAAGAGTTCATGTATATAGATAATACGTGATTTTATGACTTATACGCATTTGTTGGCATATGTGGGTAATTCCTGAAAGCTGTAACATGAGCCTGATTTGTTTAGCTCTGCAGTCTTATACTTCTGTTTGAATATGATTCTATGCTTACATAGCGTGTCTGAACGCACAAAACATGGAATAAACAACTCAACTTGAATCCACACAAAAATTGATGTTGTTTATTCTGTTTCAGAATGCAATAAATATTCAAAGCTGGCAACTTCTCAGATTGCAGCACTGCCTCTAGTGCCCACTCCAGAGCCTGTGAATGTTGACATACCAAAGTGTGACTTCGGCAGTGTGCAGTTAATTGTGGGTGGTGTTGAGGCAAAGCTCAAAGAATTTCCTCATATGGTAATAACCTGTTTAGGCTAAAAAGTGTTAATTACCTGGAATTCCAACCTAGAGTTAAACCCTCTTAAAGTTCACCTAAAAAACACTAAAAAATTCAATTCCTGTCACACTGAAAACAAACAAAACTCCATTACAATGACCAACCTTTTTTTTTATGTTTTGCTGACCGTGCATCTCAGTATATTTATCTTTGTAATTAACCAACTCGATGCACAAAATTTTGTTTTACAATAAGTTTATTTCATACCTCTACATGTTTCGAGCACATGTGCTCGAAACATGTACAGGCATGAAATAAACTTATTGTAAAACAAAATTTTGTGCATTGAGTTCGTTAATTACTAAGATAAATGACCAACCACTTGATGAGGCTTAAGGAAATAACTGGTGTTGATTCTCAGAATTATACAAAACACATGTAAATATATACAGTGTGTAGGCAAAATGCAGAATTTTTTAAATTTTAAAGCAGGTGGTACACATAATTACTGCTGTGCTTTAAATAGTTAAATGTGCCTTAATGTTGCAACTTATGCTTCTGTATTAGAAGATAGTACACACACACACACACACACATAGAGAAAAGGAATTGCATGGTTTCAGATTCTTGTGTCACAACCATTCTACCCACCATCTAAGACAAACACCAGTGATCATCTAAAGACAATCAACTTGAGAATCATATATTCATTTGTCTTCTAAACAAGCATAATTGATTTAAACTTCTTACCTTTAAAATTATTTTGATTCAGCTGCTGTAAGGTTTGAAAATTGGTCATTGGTCACTCTGCCATTTTCCAGACAGAAAGTTAACTATAATCCTCGACTGAGGAGAACAGCTTTGACAACAACAGTGTAGGCTGGGACCCTATCTCCACATTAACCTTGAAGAGAAATAAGGGTCCTGTCAAAAACATCTCTGTAACTGCATCTACCATCTTCCACTGGTTGCCGTTTGTTAGTTGTTCAGCATGTAACAATACCAGAATTAAATACATGTACAACTACAACCAGATAAAGACAACAGGAAATAGCAGTATTAACTTGTGCACACAAGATACAATTGTACTTCAGGCCAGTGTATTTATACCTGGAATACACTGGTTATTTGCCACATATATAATTAGCTTCTCTCTCCTTGTGCCACAACTGTCATGGTCAAAGCTGCTCTTGTTAGTTGACAACAGTATGAAGCACTCTACACCCCTCCTCACAGGTCATTTGTACCTTGAACCATTAGGACACAGCACAGGTGATCTAAATTGACATGGATAAAATTCATAGTCTGTGAATATGAATGAGAGTAGGTACATGCTAACTAATGTCAAATGAACTTTATCTGTTGCTTACACTATATCACATAAAGTTACTGACATTTAATAAGTTCAAAAATCCTTTTCTTGCATGTTTGCAATTTTCTTTAATACCGTTTACTTTAAATGAATTGCTGCGAACCTTTCCCTTTGTTTCACACAGAGAAATTTTCCCACATGTATACCACATTGTTTACTGCATTACGACAAAGTTAATGTGAAAAATAAGTATTTTATTAATCTACGTTATATTATTGAAGGTTTCTTCTTCATATGGGACCTTCAATGGACAGCTCAGACAATATAGTGACTCGCTACTGGCTGTGGGGTCTGGGGATCGAATCCCAGTGGCAGCAAGATTTTCCGCACCCATCCAGACCGGCCCTGTGGCCCACCCAGCCTCCTATACAATAGGTACTGGGTCTTTCCCGAGGATAAAGCGGCCAGGGTGTGGTGTTGACCACCGACCTGCATCTAGCACTGAGGTCAAAGAAAGAGTAGAGCTATACATCTACTCCCCCTCTGGGCCTTCATCACCTGTTCTAGGATGAACTTTGCTTTTTTTATGCAACCTTCTTTCTTCCCTTCATTATATTAACACGGTTATGCACCTGCCCATGTGTGTGCACACATGCACACGTGCACACACACACACACACACACACACACACACACTGTATCTACCTAGTCCAGTTCATGCACTGCAGTCTTGGAGATGACAGTGACTTCAAATTTTAACATTTAATTGAGCAATGTAACAAGAGTTCCCTTAATTCCTGCAGAAAACACAAAAACAACTAACTCATGATGAGTTGTATACAAAGCTGCTCCTCACGTGAAATGATCAACTCAAGAATCACTGTCATTTGAAACATTTTTTAATATGGCATAAATATTATATATTGCAGAAAGACCACAAACTCCTCAATAGTGCAGTTCTTCAGAGCTTATTTCTGCAAATGGGGTTCAGTAAAACAAAATGAAGACAATAATAAACAAGAAATCTTAGTAATTTTAATCACTTCCACATTATAAAATACTGTTCCCTGAAGTCTTATAATTCCTAATATATTGAGTCTGAATGTAACACACGCATTCATAACAAAACAACATGCAACAAGACAGTATTTTTCAGACCAACTTTACTTTACATCCCAATTAACATTCAACTGAATCCATGAATCCTGATGTGACCAGGAGGTCATCCTTGCACACTGTACATATATCTTTATTCATATGATTACAGGCGGCGCTTGGTTATTTGAAAAATGGAGGTAGTGAATGGAACTGTGGTGGGTCTCTCATCAGTGAATACTTTGTACTCACAGCTGCACACTGTGCCACTAGAAAGTAAGTCAACATGTAATCTTATCGTATCCAGGGTGTGATAAGACATACCTATGTATTAATCTTTGATGTCACTACCCACCACACGTTTTCATGTATTGACACACAGTAGTTTTACTGTTCATTCATGACACCCACAAATACACAAATTAATGAACAATTTAATTCACGCAAAATGCATGGAATAAATAAAGTCAAAATTCCATAGCTTGTTAGTAGCTCTAATCATTGGTGGAAACAACCTTAGAGATTAATCTTTACCAACTGACAGCATTATTTTGTTACTGTATGTTAGTCGAAAATTACGTGAATGGGAAACTGCTAGATTTTGATGGGAAAACATATTAAACGTGTGAAAAATTCATTGTGCCATGTGTATGTGAATCACATGGGAAAATTTTTGTATTAAATATTTCCAACGCAGTAGACAAAAAATGCTTTACTACAATTTAAGCTAACAAATGCACATAGTTGTATTAGGGTTACAATACTATCATATTAACCACTAACTCCTACCTGTTTCTGGCCTCACTGGCCCATCAGGGAGCATAATAAATTGTATAAAACAACTGTCTAATACACTGGTGTCTAGCATGTAGAAACACCAAACGTTTTCGGCAGTTCTACGTGCAAGACACCAGCGTACTACGTGGAACAACAAGCTGCTCGGACTTACTGTATAAAATTATGTTCTATATATAATCTATATCAAAGAGTTTTCAGTGGTTCTACATGCAAGACACCAGTGTACTAGGCAGCTGTTTTATACAATTAGTTGTGCTCCCCGATGAAGGGCCAATTAGCCCGGAGTATGTAGCAGTTAGTGGTTAATCTAAGAGTATTGTAATACTAATACAACTGTGTGCATTTGCTAGATCAAACTGTAGTAACCGAACTGTAATGCACAGAACTGAAAATGTAAAAGAGAAAAATGCTTCTTGAGCTGCATTCTTAAGCTGGTTTCACTGTATTGTACATCCAAAGTACTGAGAAATGAACATGTCAGCTGTGTACAGTTGTACTAACAATGCAAATTCCTAGCATTCTTCATTCTTCTTGCAGCAATCGACCTACAATTGCACGATTGGGTGACCTGAATCTAAAAGTGTCCAATGATGGAGCAAGACCAGTAAACTATTTTGTGGTAGATATTTTTCGCCACCCTGATTACAAGCCACCAGCCAAATACAATGATATTGCTCTCCTCAAGTTAGACCGTCGTGTTGAGTTTAATGAATTCATTCGACCTGCGTGTCTCTACACATCAGATACCTTTCAAGTTACTAAGACTCTGGCTACAGGATGGGGAAAGACAGAATATGGTAAGAGAGTACTTTGCTTTACCTATGACATAACAGTGAAATGAAGGTTTTCAAGAGAAGTGCACGTGGACCATATGTGGAAACACGAAATGTGGGCATAATTTTGGTGCCAATGCATTGCAATATGAAACCTTGCAGCAAAACTGGATGGAATTAGTCAGGATCATGTTAAGTGTTCAGCTTTCATGGCTACACTAATAAATCCTCAGGTTATTTTCTGGCGAGTTGGTTACAAGCAAGAAGTTTGCATGTGCATCATTTTATCAACAGCATACAAACACTGTTGTCACTCACACATATGAATTTACATGCTTACATGGCATGTCTGCCTCTCACTACAAACAATGGAAAACCTACAGGTAAAGTACACTGCAGGTGGTGATAACATCAGAAACTGAAGCCTGTATATTCTTAGCCCATTTTTCTGTCTTAAGAAAAAAGATGTGGCTGCACAGGATGACCAAGCTGTCTTACTAATGTTGTAATATTGACCTTTGAACCAAGTGAACAGTTCTTGCAAAACTTGATATGAATGATGAGCATTATAAGCCACTTCAAACTGTAATTTTTAATGTACTATCAAGAGTAATAACAACACTTTGTACAAATATGTGATATGGGAGAAATACTAGCATCACTAATTACGTGTAGCAATAGGCCTTTTAAAAAGTATTTAACTTTTCCTGTTGCTTTTCTTTAGGGCATCTAACAATAATATGACAGCTGACTGAAAACTATATTTAACATATAGCTAGATGGTAACAATACAAATAAATGAAGCAATGGAGCTTGTGATGTTAAAGTGGGTATTGAAATAGATCATAAAAATACTCACACATTACACATAAAATTATGTTTATAAGGCATAGATTACAAACATTGTGACAGTGCAAATTTTTTAGGTTATGCCTGACACATTTTACATAGACTAAATCTGGAGTTAAAAAGGATGATTTTTTAATTCACTTATTTGTATTTATGTAACAATGCTGTCAATAGCTCAGACTGTGTAGTTTTGAATATGACAATTAGTCAGTTGGTAAGGGTGTGGAACGATGTGTTCATGGTCTCATTTGAAGTACTATCCCTGTCATTGGATGGGTATGATTAAAGGAAAACTACAATAATGTCAGTCAAGACAGATGGCCTACAAGATAAGATCTGAACCCAGGACCTCTGAACACAAGCAGTTATACCAAACTGACTCTGACAATTGGTATGAAGAACAACATAAAAACAGTAATGGCATCAGTATTAGCATTAGTGGTAGTAGTAGCAGCAGCAGAAATAGTAATATAATATGCACAATCTATATAACTACAAAACTTAGTTTTGCCCTAATTTGATGTTATAACAACTATGCGTGAGTCCAGCACAGGATGCCATGAACCACATTAATCCTTTTGTACTGAATATTTGACAACAGTCAATGCAATGAACAGCATGCATTTAAAGTGCCAAAGTCAACCAAAGTGACTGACAATAAAATGACAAGTTAGGGCAGCCAGT
>Ga0123355_10012960_pt1 | contig 12948 bp, 8 predicted proteins | sample TergutEmb28metaG_3_FD_89872 | JGI IMG/M metagenome (GOLD analysis project Ga0123355, IMG submission 89872) | Embiratermes neotenicus P1 segment gut microbial communities from Petit-Saut dam, French Guiana - Emb289 P1 | ecosystem: Host-associated > Arthropoda: Insects > Digestive system > Gut ... | reverse complement strand
TCCAGGACTCCCAGGCGGCCGTCGGGCAGCAGCCGGAAGTTCCCCGGATGGGGATCGGCGTGCAGCATGCCGATCCTGGCAGGACTGGAGAACAGGAACCTGACGAGGTGCATGCCCGCCGTGTTGCGCTGCTCCTGGGTGCCCGCCGCGATCACGTCAGCGAGCGGCGTGCCGTCCATCCACTCCGTCACCAGCACGTGGTCAGTGCCGGCAACGACGTTCGGGATCGCGATGTCCGGGTCACCGGCGAAGCCGTCCGCGAACGCCTGCTGTGCCTCGGCCTCGAGCCGGTAATCCAGCTCCTCGACCACCCGGGCTCGCAGTTCATCGAGCATTGGCTTCACGTCGAGGCCGGGCATCAGCACGCCGAAGAGCCGGCCGACGCGGCTGAGCTGGGTGAAGTCGTTGCTCAGCGCGCGGCCCGCGCCCGGGTACTGAATCTTGACGGCGACCGCCCTGCCGTCGCGCCAGATCGCCCGGTGTACCTGGCCGATGGACGCGGCGGCGGCCGGCTGGTCGTCGAACTCGGCGAACTGTGACCGCCAGTCGGCGCCCATGTCCGCTGCCAGGACCCGGTGGACCGTGGCGGCAGGCAGCGCGGGCGCCGATTCCTGAAGCCTGGTCAGGGTCGCCCGGTACGGGCCCGCGATCTCGGGCGGCAACGCGGCCTCGAAGACGGAGAGCGCCTGCCCGAGCTTCAGCGCGCCGCCCTTCAGCTCGCCTAGGACGCGGAAGATCTGGTCAGCGGTGCGCTGTTGCAGTTCTTGCGCCACGATCTCGGCGGGACGCCCGCCGAGCCGCTTGCCGAGGCCGAGCGCGGCGCGGCCGGCAAACCCGACAGGCAGCGTGGCGAGCTTGGCCGTGCGGGTCACGGTGCGATAGGGCAGGTCATTCACGACGTCCATTGTCGGCTACGCCGCGACCACCCTGACACGGGATGCGCTTAAGAGTCCGGCAGCGCCGCGAATTCTGGCCGGCGTGTGCGGTGCGGCGCGATGCTCATCGCAGGACGGGCCGGACTTATGCGGCGCGGCGGCCGCAGGTGCAGTCCGGGTGCGGACGCCAGCTCCGGCGGCGCCACTGCCAGGCCGGCTGGACGAGCTCGAGGGTTCCGTTGACCGCGGCCAGCGCGAGCGGTGTGCGGTCGGCGACTGCGACGGCTATCGCCGCGGCCTGAGCGGCGACGGCAGCCTCAAGGATGGGATCGCAGCCGGGTGGATCTGCGTCCCGGCCGGCGACCTGGGCCAGCACGAGTGGCCAGGCCGGGTCGTGCTCGGCTCGCGCCAGGTCAAGGCAGCGCAGGCATGCCGTGCTGCCCGGCCGGACGAGCGGCCCGACGACGCCGATCGCCTCGGTGGCCTGGACGGCGAGGTGCGCTCGGCCCAGCCGGACCAGTTCCGCGAGATGCTCGGGCTGCTGGCGGCCGACCAGGACGGTGAGGTCCGCCTGGCCGCCAGCGCCGGACGGCTCGCGCCGAGCCGTGACGCCCGACCGGGTCAGCAGGTCGGCGACGGCCGTGGCGACCGGGCCCTGGCCGGTGACGGCGACGGTCGTCGCCGTGCGGCGCGCCAGCACCCGCGCGCCGCCGTCGCTGTCTTCATTCGTCAGTGCGGCGACCGCGAGCACCGGCAGCAGCAGCCGTCGCAGCTCAGCCGGAAAAGACCGGAGCAGCTGCGCGGGATAGTCGATGAGCGCATCCGCCGCCGCCAGCACCGTTAGGACCCGCTCGGCGACGGCTCCAGGTACGCCGCTGCGCTGGGCATCGGCGATGATCTGGTCGCGGTCCCGGCTGCCGTCGAGCAGCCTGATGACGTCAGCCGCCTCGCTCATGCCCGTGACAGCGACCGCGCGGCGCGCATCGACGCCCAGCTGAATCGTGTCGCGATCACGCCAGGTCGCCACCAGGCCTGGCCGAAGTCCCGGTCTCATGGCCTGAGGCTGTCACGCGGTACTGACAATCAGGCGGCCAGGTCAGCAAGTCCCCGGGCGCCGGGCCGCTCGCCCCCTTCCCCAGAAGCAACGCGCAGCCGGGCCCGGGGACCCCTGGCTCGCGAAGCTAGGCTCGCCGGGATGCAAGGTCAAGGCCGCCCTGTGCACAGACCTGTGCATTGGCTGGGGAGAGCGCGGCGCGCCACTGTGGATTTCCCGGCGCGCTGGTGTGAATTAACCGGTAAGACGCTCGCTGCCGCACCTGCATGCTGCCGCGATGATGTCCACCTGCTGTGGATACAAGATTCTCGGCGATCCAGGGACGCAGCACCCCATGGGGGACGTTACTGTCCCGAGCGCAGGTGACTTACTGCCCACACAGGATCAGCGGGCCAAGTCCGGTGGATCGGGCTAACGCGGCAGGGAGCTACCCGGAGCTGCCGGGCGCGCCCGAGTCGTCGTCGTCCTTGCCGGGCGCGGGCTCGTCGAAGTCGGAGATGTCGATCTCAGGCCGGCCGCGGACGTAGCCATCCGGGTCGTCGAAGTCATCAGCCGTCGGAAGAAGATCCGGGTGCGCCCAGATGGCGTCGCGGCCGGTGATGCCGCGCTCGGTGGTCAGGCCGGCCCAGATGTCGGCTGCCTCGCGGAGCCGCCGGGGCCGAAGTTCCAGGCCGACGAGGGTAGCGAAAGTCCGCTCGGCGGGGCCGCCAGTTGCCCGGCGCCGCCTGATGGCCTCGGCGAGGGCCGCGGACTGCGGCAGCCGGTCGCCGGCGGCGCCAGCGACCACGGTGGCGACCCAGCCCTCGACGAGCGCGAGCATGGTCTCGAGCCGGCTGAGTGCCGCCTTCTGCTCCGGTGTGTCCTCCGGCTGGAACAGCGCCGCTCCCGAGAGCGCCTCGTTGAGAGCCTCGGGATTGGACGGATCGATCTGCGGCATCGCATCCCGCAGCGCGGACGCGTCGACCTTGATGCCGCGGGCGTAGTCCTCGACGGCGCCGAGCAGCCGGGCCCGCAGCCACGGCACGTGCCCGAAGAGCCGGTGGTGGGCAGCTTCCCGGAGAGCCAGGAACAGGCGCACTTCATCGCCGTCCACCGACAGGCCCGCGCCGAAGGCGGCGACGCCCGCGGGCAGTAGGGCCGCTGTACCCGGCGGGCCGAGCGGGATACCGACATCGGTGGAGCTGACGACTTCCTCGGCCAGCGCACCGACGGCCGCGCCCGCCTGGCCGCCGACCATCATCCCGCCGACCCTGCGCATCATCTCGCCGAGACCGCCAAGTCCGCCCAGCCCGCCGACCATCGAGCGCATCTCGGGTGGCAGCTCGCCTGCCAGGCTGGCCGGGTCGTCGCCGAGCAGGCCGCTCATCGCTTCGACGGCACGCGCCGCGATGGGATCGCAGAGCTTGGACCAGACAGGCAGCGTCGCCTCGACCCATTCCGACCTGCTCCACGCCGTTGCGGTATGGATCCCGCTTGGCAGCTCGGTGGCTTCCTCCAGCCACAGGTCCGCCAGCCGAAGGGCCTCGACCACCTTGCGGCGGTCGCTGTCCAGCACACTGGCATCGCCCTTTTGTGCGACAGTCTGCCGCGCGATGTTCTTGGCCAGGTCCCAGTTCACCGGCCCGCCCTGCCAGGCCATCAGATCGGCGAACTGGCGCAGCGCCTCGGCGAACTGCTGCGGGTCGCCCATCGGACCCAGCGGACCCATCCCGCCGAACGGTCCGGGCGGCCCGCCGCCCTCGCCGGAGCCGCCGCCGCCACCGGGCTGGCCTGGGCCGCCGCCGGAGCCTGAGCCGCCCGGCGGGCCAAAGCCGAAGGGAGGCTCAGTCATCTGCCTGGCCTATCCGGCAGGATGGAAGGGTCCACACTCGCCAAGCTATACCGGGAGCGGTCATTCGTGAGCCACCGAGTAGCCCAGGTTCGCCGTCAGCGCAGTCCTGACGGGTCTGGGGCTCGCTCTGGCCGCCACCCGGCCAGGGCTAGCCGCACGAGCGCGGCCACCGCGACGCCGGCCCAGCGAATCGCGCCCGCGGTGACGGACCCAGCCGAGTCGGCAGAGGTGACGCCCATCAGCGCGGTCAGGCGCCCGGTTGTCGCTATTACCGGTGCCGCACACGGGCTCGGCCTCGCCCTGACCGCGCGGCTCGCCGAGTCCGATCTTGTCGGCCGGGTCGTGGCTATCGACGCCAGTCGGGGCGACGTCAGCGGCGTGACCTGGCGGATTGTGGACGTCCGGGATCCGGTCCTGGCCGGACGGCTGGCCGATGTCGATGTCATCGTGCACACAGATATCGACACCTCTCCCGACACCGACGCCCGGGCGCGGCGGGCGTACAACGTGCGTGGTGCGCAGACCGTGCTGACCGCCGCCGCGGCTGGCGGGGTAAGCCGGGTGGTACTCGTGACGAGCGCCACGGTGTACGGGGCGCGCCCGGATAACCCGGTCCCGCTGCCAGAGGACGCGCCCCTCAGCGCGGAGGCTGACGACAGCGTGGTCGGCGACCTGCTGGAGGTCGAGCATCTGGCGGAGCGTGCCCCGCGCTCGCACCTGGGCCTCGAGGTCAGCGTTGCCCGCCCGGCGGCGCTAGTCGGCGACGGCATCGACACCCTCGTCACCCGGCATTTTGAGGCGCCGCGACTGCTGGCGGTAAAAGGCTGTGCAGCCCGCTGGCAGTTCTGCCACGTCGATGACCTGGTCGCAGCCCTGGAACTGGCGGCGGCCGGGCGGGTGACCGGGGCCTTTGCGGTCGGCTCAGACGGCTGGCTGGAGCAGGATGAGCTCGAGCAGCTGGCCGGGCTGCGCCGGATCGAGCTGCCGCCGGGCCTGACCTTCGCCACCGCCCAGCGGCTGCACCGGGCGGGGATCACCCCGGCCCCTGTCACTGATCTGCGCTATGTGGTGTACCCGTGGGTCGTCGAGTGCAAGGCGCTGCACGAGGCCGGCTGGCGGCCGCAGTACGACAACGCGCACGCGCTGGAGGTGCTGCTCGAGCAGCGCGCCGGGCACCACACGGTGGCGGGCCGCCGGCTGGACCGCAAGGACGCGACCATCACCGCCGCGGGTGCCACCGTGGCGGTCATCGGCACGGCGGCGATCGTCCGCCAGGTCCGCCGCCGCCGCCGAGGCTCCTGATTCCCCCCGGTCGGCATCCGCGGGGGGCTTCGGGGGGTCGTCCCCCCGGTCGGCATCCGCGGGGGGCTTCGGGGGGTCGTCCCCCCGGTCGGCAGCTGCCCGGTGCGTCGGCCCGATGCCGTACCTTGGCATCGTGACCGTCATCAGGATGACCGAGCTGCGGGCCGAGCCGCTGTCGGTCGACGAGATCCAGGCCGTCGCGGCAGATCCGGCCGCAGGCGCCGTCGTCGTGTTCGCGGGCGCAGTGCGTGATCACGACCACGGGCGCGGGGTTACGGCGCTGTCGTATAGCGCTCACCCGTCAGCGGCGGCGGAGCTGAGCCGGGTCGCGGAGAAGATCGCCGCGAGCTATCCGGTCGTGTCACTGGCCGTCGCGCACCGGACTGGTGACCTCCAGATCGGCGACCTCGCGGTGGTCGCGGCCGTCGGTGCCGCGCATCGCCAGGTGGCGTTCGAAGCGTGCCTTGCGCTGATCGACGAGCTGAAGGCCACAGTTCCCATCTGGAAGCATCAGCTGTTTGCCGACGGGACAAGCGAGTGGGTCAACGGTGCCTAATCTGCCGTTCGTGTCCGGCCGGCTGCCGCGCATGTCGCACCGGCTCGTCACGCTCCTGATCGCCGGGGTGTGCGTCCTGGCCGGGCTGATCGTCGCCGCCGTGGTGTCCGTGCCCTACGTCGCGCTGACGCCCGGCCCCACGCTGAACACGCTGGGCAAGCCGGACGGCAAGGAGCTCATTCAGATCGCCGGCCGGCCGACGTATCCCACCACGGGCAACCTGAACCTCGTGACGATTTCCTATCTCGGCGGGCCTGGCACCGACTTCAACATCTTCAGCGCGCTGCGGGCCTGGCTCACGCCGACCGACGCGGTCGTGCCTGCCAGCGAGATCTTCGGGTCCGGGCAGACCCAGCAGCAGGTCATCCAGCAGGACACACAGCAGATGCTGGGGTCCCAGCAGGATGCCACCGCGGCGGCGCTCTGCTATCTGAACATTGCCTACACCACGGCCGACCCGATCACGAGCGTCGTCAAGGACAGTCCTGCCGACGGGGTGCTGCACGCCGGTGACGAGATCACAGCGGTTGACGGGACGCCGGTCGGCTGCCACCACGACGTGGTCACGATGGTCAGGGACCGCGCCCCGGGCGCGCCTGTCGACCTGACGATCAAGCGCAACGGCGCCGTCAGCACGGTGCGGCTGACCACCAAGAATCAGGGTGGCAAGGCCTTTGTGGGAATCGAGCTAGGGCCGCCGAGCTACAAGTTTCCGTTCAGCGTCAAGATCAATCTCGCGAACGTCGGCGGCCCGAGCGCCGGGCTGATGTTCGCGCTCGGCATCATCGACAAGCTCACGACCGACAATCTCACTGGCGGGCGGTTCATCGCCGGCACCGGGGAGATCCAGCCGAATGGCTCGATCGAGCCGATCGGCGGCATCCAGCAGAAGATGGCCGGCGCCAGAGGCGCGGGCGCGACAGTCTTTCTCAGCCCGGCCAGCAACTGCTCGAACACGGCAGGCGCGGTGCCAGCCGGGCTGCGCGTCGTCAGGGTGAGCACGCTGGCCGGGGCTGTCAGCGAACTGCGGGCGATCAAGGCGGGCAAGCCCGTTCCGAGCTGCTAGCCAGTGCCAGGCCAGCTACCGGCGCGTCCGGCCGGCCGACCTGAACATCCGGCGTGATCAGGCTGAACACTGCGGCGAGGGCCGGACACGAGCCGCCACCGCGGCACGCTTGGGCCGCCAAGGGCGTACGCTCGAATCGGACGGGACATCCAGGGCGGGGCATTGGGTGACGCGTGTTCCCGATGCCGGCGCACGACGTTCTGAGATTGGCTAGTCCGGGCGCGGCCGTCTGGGACCGTGTGTCTGGCGACGCCCGCACCGGCGGATGCGCCGGCAGCCCGGACGCCCCGAGCGGCCCTGGCAGCAGACGCGCGAGGGGATGCGCGGACTGCAGAGCCGCAGGCCGCAGTAAGTACCCGCCCCGGCTTAGGCCGGGGAAATAGGGAGACGGGAAGGGAACGGGACCGGCAGTGGCGCCTCGTGTGCTGATTGACGCGACCGCGGTGCCTGCTGACCGCGGCGCGCTAGGCCGCTATGTGGACGGCCTGGTCAGCGCTCTCGGCGCGGCGGGCGCGGACCTCGCAGTTGCCTGTCAGCGGGCCGACGAGGAGCGCTACGGCCGTCTCGTGCCAGACGGCAGGATCGTCGCCGGGCCGCCGGCGATCGCTCACCGGCCGGCAAGGCTCGCCTGGGAGCAGAGCGGCCTGCCGCTCGTGGCCCAGCAGGTGGAAGCCGCGGTGATCCACTCCCCGCACTACTCGATGCCGCTGCGGCCGAGTACGCCCGTCGTCGTCACCGTGCACGACCTGACGTTCTTTACCGAGCCTGACGCGCACAGCCCCGTGATCGCGACCTTCTACAAGGCGGCGATCCGTACCTCGGCCCGGCGCGCGACCAGGCTCATCGTGCCGTCCAAGGCGACCAGGGATGAGCTGGTCAGGGTGCTGGCCGCTGACCCCACGCGGATCGACGTTGCCTACCACGGCGTCGACCACGCCCTCTTCCACCGGCCAAGCCCGGAGCAGCTGCGTCAGGTCTCCGACCGGCTCGGCCTGCACGGCAAGTCCTACGTCGCCTACCTCGGCACGCTCGAGCCACGCAAGAACGTTCCTGCGCTCATCAGCGGCTGGGCGGCGGTAGCGGCAGACCTGCCCGACCCGCCGGCGCTCGTGCTGGCGGGCGCGAGCGGCTGGAGCGAGGAAGTTGACGAGGCAGTCGCTGCCGTCCCGGCTCACCTGCACCTGGTACGGCCCGGCTACCTGCATTTCAACGACCTGCCAGGATTCTTCGGCGGCGCCATGGTGGTGGCCTTCCCCAGTACCGGTGAGGGATTCGGGCTGCCCGCGCTCGAGGCCATGGCGTGCGGAGCTCCGGTGCTGACCACGCACCGGACCGCGCTGCCCGAGGTGGGGGGGGATGCGGTTGCCTATACCGAGCCCGACCCGGACAGCATCAGGGCCGCGCTGCAGGCGCTGCTGAGTGACCCGGACCGCCGGACAGCCCTCGGCGACGCCGGCTATGCGCGCGCGATGGAATTCAGCTGGGCTGCCTCGGCGGAAGCGCACATGATCAGCTACGAGCGCGCCGTTTCGCAGGGAACGGGGTAGCTCGCGGCGAGCGCAGCTTGCCCGCTGGCGGCGGGGGAGTCTGCGCGGCCCCGACTAAAGCCGCGAGTGCTGCCCGCGGCCGTGCAGTTCCTCGACAATCTGCTTGACCTCCTGAGCCCGGGACCGGTCGCACACGAGCATCGCGTCGGAGGTGTCGACGACGACCACGTTGTCGAGGCCGATGACAGCAACGACCCGGTCCGTCGTTGACACGATGACGGCGTCCTTGACGTCGCGGGCGACGACCTCAGCGAGGCTCGCGATCAGCAGGTTGCCAGACTCGTCCGTGGGCAGCGAGTCGCCCAGCGCGTCGAAGTCCCCGACATCGCTCCACGGCATGTCGGCCGGCACGGTCGCGACCTTGCCGGCCGCCGCGGCGCCCTCGAGCACGCCGTAGTCGACCGAGATTTTCTCCAGGCCCGGCCACACCTCGGCGAGCACGGTTCCTCGTTCCGGTCCGTCCCAAGCGTCAGCGATCCGCGCGATCCCGGCCGACAGGTGCGGGAGCTGCCGGGCCAGCTCGTCGAGGAAAGCGCTGACCGCGAAGGCGAATATGCCCGCGTTCCACAGGTACTCGCCAGATTCCAGGTAGCCCGCGGCGACTTCGCGGGTCGGCTTCTCCTTGAAGTTCGCCACGGTCCGGGCGCTGCCCGGCAGCGGCTCGCCAACCTTGAGGTAGCCGAACCTGACCTCCGCATGCACCGGCCGGATGCCGACGGTTGTCAGGTAGCCGTCCGCAGCGGTGGCGGCTGCCTGCTTGATGACCTGCCGGAACCGCTCCTCGTCGCCGATCAGGTGGTCCGCTGAGAACACGGCCATGATCGCGCCAGGGTCCCGTCTGGCCAGGACCGCGCAGGCGAGGCTGACCGCCGCGCACGAGTCGCGCGGTGAGGGCTCGACCAGGACGTTGCCCGCCGGCAGCTCGGGCAGCTGGCTGCGAATTGCCGCCTCGTGCGCGGTGCCGGTCACGACGTAGATGTGGCCGGCGTCGGACAGCGGACCGATCCGGTCGGCAGTCGCCTGCAGCAGTGACCGGTTGGTGCCAGTCAGCGGGTGGAGGAACTTAGGCTCGCCAGCGCGCGACAGCGGCCACAGCCTGGTGCCGCTGCCACCTGCCAGAATCGTCGAGTAGAGCATCTAGCCACTATGCCCGACGCCGGAGGGCGCCGAGTGTTTCCGGGTCGTCCGGCGATCACCGGGCGCCTTCACCGTCGGCCAGAAGGGTGCGAAGTGACGCAGATCACGGCCGGCGACGCAGACAGCGCGAGCCGGGAGTGGATTGCGCCTTTCCGGGTCGACGTCCGGCTGACCCTGATCGTGCACCGCCGCGGCTCGCACGACCCGACGTTCCGGATTGACGCCTCCGGCGGCATCTGGCGGACCTGCCTGACCCCGGCCGGACCGGCGACGCTCAGGCTTACCGCGAGCGCACCGGTTCACAACGGCGTGGTGGGACCAACGGGGCCCTTCTACGGGCCGCAGGGATCCCACCACGCCCCGGGCCCTGGTGGCGGAGACCAGGGCACCGGCCTACAGGGCACCCTGGTTCGGTCGCGGGCCTGGGGTCCTGGCGCCCGGTGGCTGCTCGATCAGGTGCCCGACCTGCTGGGCGTGCGGGACTCGCCAGAAGCCTTCAGCCCGGCCCACCCGCAGCTGGACCAGCTGGCCCGGCGGTTCGACGGCCTGCGCATCGGCCGGACCGACCGCGTGCTGGAGGCGCTGGTCCCCGCCGTGCTCGAGCAGAAGGTGGTCGGCCGGGAGGCCCGCAGGGCCTGGCGGTACCTGGTCACCCGGTACGGCTCGCCGGCGCCTGGACCGGCGCCGGCCGGCCTGCGCGTCGTCCCCTCCGCGGCTGCCTGGCAGGCGATCCCGACCTGGGACTGGCACCGCGCCGGCGTCGAGGCCGTCCGGGCGCGCACTATCGCGACCGCGGCGAGGCTCGCGGGCCGCCTCGAAGCAGTTGCCGGCCTGCCGGGCGAGCAAGCCGACCGGCTGCTCCAGTCAGTGCCGGGAATCGGCCCGTGGACCGCAGCCGAGGTCCGGCAGCGTGCCTGCGGCGACGCCGATGCGGTCAGCGTGGGCGACTATCACATACCCGGCCAGGTCGGCTGGGTGCTGGCCGGCGAGCCGGCCGATGACGACCGGATGCTGGTGCTGCTGGCGCCCTATGCCGGTCAGCGGTACCGGGTCACCCGGCTGATCGAAATCAGCCAGCAGGGGCCACCCCGCCGTGGCCCGCGGATGAGCGCGCGTGACTACTCGGCCATCTGACCAGCGCACTCGCGGATCATGGCGGTCTGCGGGCACGATTTGTTTCCCCGGCGGTGACCGGCCGGGAAGTACCGTGGCCCGCACCGGGTTATGGCCGGATGCGCGCCCCTCGGCCGGCCGGTGACCGTACCGCGGCCTATGGTGGGGATGCGGGTGAATGCCCGGTTGCGACGGAGGTAACGCCATCAGCGAGCACGGTGTTCAGACGCCAGCCGAACCGGTCGCGAGCCCCAGCTCACTGCGCAGGGCGCTCGCGAGGGCGAGGGATGGCAAGTCGCTCGACCAGGCTGAGGCGGCGATTCTGCTTCAGGCGCGCGGCGACGACCTGACGGCGCTGCTGGCCCACGCGGGCCGGGTGCGCGATTCGGGACTGGCCGCGGCTGGGCGCCCTGGCGTGATCACCTACTCCCGCAAGGTCTTCATACCGCTGACCAGGCTCTGCCGTGACCGGTGCGCTTACTGCACGTTCGTCACGGTGCCGCGGCGGGTGACGGCAGCGTTCCTGTCTCCGGACGAGGTGCTGGCGATAGCCCGCGACGGCGCATCGCTCGGGTGCAAGGAAGCCCTGTTCACCCTTGGCGACCGGCCTGAGGCGCGCTGGCCGCAGGCGCGCGAGTGGCTGGACGCGCACGGCTATGACGACACGCTGTCCTATGTGCGGGCGATGGCGATCGGCGTCCTGGAGGAGACGGGGCTCCTGCCGCACCTGAACCCCGGCGTGCTGACCTGGCAGGACTTTCAGCGGCTCAAGCCGGTGGCGCCGTCGATGGGAATGATGCTGGAGACAACCGCGGCGCGGCTGTTCACCGAGCGCGGCGGCCCGCACTTCGGCAGCCCGGATAAGGACCCGGCGGTGCGACTGCGGGTGCTGCAGGACGCGGGCCGCAGCAGCGTGCCGTTCACCACGGGCATCCTCATCGGCATCGGTGAGACCCTCACCGAGCGCGCCGAGTCTGTCTTCGCGATCCGGCAGGTCGCGCGCGAGTACGGCGGCATCCAGGAAGTCATCGTGCAGAATTTCCGGGCCAAGCCGGACACGAAGATGCGCGGCGCGCCGGACGCCGAGCTGGCCGACCTCGCCGCCACCATCGCGGTGGCCAGGCTCGTGCTCGGCCCGTCCGCGCGGATCCAGGCGCCGCCGAACCTGATCGGGGACCAGTACGAGCTGATCCTGTCGGCCGGGATCGACGACTGGGGCGGTGTCTCGCCGCTGACGCCCGACCACGTGAACCCCGAGCGGCCGTGGCCGCAGATCGACGACCTGGCCGCCCGGACTGCCGCCGGCGGCTTCGAGCTCGCCGAGCGGCTGACCATCTATCCGCCTTACATCGCCGAGCCCTGGCTCGACCCGCGACTCGCCCGGCACGTCGCCGCCCTGGCGGACCCGGCGACCGGGCTGGCGCGCGCCGGCGCACGGCCGGAGGGGCTGCCGTGGCAGGAGCCCGACGGCGGCTGGGGCAGTGCCAGCGGACTGGGCGGAAGCGGGCGGACCGACCTGCACGTGACGATCGACACGACCGGCCGGACGAGCGACCGGCGTGACGACTTCGCCGAGGTATATGGCGACTGGGCGGAGGTAGGGACACGGATCCAGCCGGGCGCGGGCCGGAATGCGGGTCTGAATGCGGGCGCGAACGGGGCCGGAGGAGCTCCGCGCCGGGCCCCGGCTGAGGTCCTGGCGGCGCTGCGCAGCGCCGAGCGCGACCCAGCCGGAATCACCGATGATGAGGCGCTGGCGCTGCTGGACGCCGACGGCGCGGAGCTGGAGGCGCTGGCCTCGCTGGCCGACGGGCTGCGTCGCGACACGGTCGGTGACGATGTCAGCTACGTCGTGACCCGCAACATCAATTTCACGAATGTCTGCTACACGGGCTGCCGGTTCTGTGCGTTCGCCCAGCGGCGCACCGATGCAGACGCGTACACCTTGTCGCTGGAGCAGATCGGTGACCGGGCCGCGGAGGCGTGGGAGGCCGGCGCGACCGAGGTGTGCATGCAGGGCGGCATCCATCCCGACCTGCCCGGCTCGGCGTACTTCGATATCGCGGCCGAGGTGAAGCGTCGCTGCCCCGATATGCACGTGCATGCGTTCTCGCCGATGGAGGTGATGAACGGGGCTTCGCGGACAGGCCTGCCAGTGCGTGAGTGGCTGATCCGGGCGCGTGACGCGGGCGTCGACTCACTGCCGGGCACCGCGGCGGAGATCCTCGACGACGACGTCCGCTGGGTGCTCACGAAGGGCAAGCTGCCGGCCGCGGAATGGGTCGAGGTGATCACGACAGCGCACTCGCTCGGGATCCGCACGACCGCGACGATGATGTACGGGCACGTGGACACCCCGAGGCACTGGGTAGGTCACCTGCGGGTGATCCGGTCGATCCAGGACCGCACCGGCGGCTTCACCGAGTTCGTGCTGCTGCCGTTCGTGCACGCCAGCGCGCCGATCTAT
>Ga0123355_10012959_pt1 | contig 12949 bp, 8 predicted proteins | sample TergutEmb28metaG_3_FD_89872 | JGI IMG/M metagenome (GOLD analysis project Ga0123355, IMG submission 89872) | Embiratermes neotenicus P1 segment gut microbial communities from Petit-Saut dam, French Guiana - Emb289 P1 | ecosystem: Host-associated > Arthropoda: Insects > Digestive system > Gut ... | reverse complement strand
GACCTCCAAGTACTTTACGCAGGCGGCAGCTAATCTGTTATCTTGTGACGTCAGAGCTACCGTGCGCTGTAGCGCACACGCCAAGGTCACTCCATTACAATGTCTCGTTGTCGGGCAGGTGCATTGGACAAGTATGACGTCACAGACGGCGTATAGTACGTCGACTCCGATGAAGACCACACTTTTCTCTGGCTATTATCTCCGTAACCGTTCTATTTTGGACATAGGTGTTTTGAGTTATATAGGTATAGTTTAACATAAGGAACACTCTCCCGAAGTCTGGCACATTCCTCCTGGCACACCCTATATATATGTATGTATGTGTGTATGTGTGTGTGTGTGTGTGTGTGTGTGTGTGCGCGCATGCATGCATGTGATTTTTTCTCACAACTCACATATTTTCCCCTGAAACCTGGAATGATCACATAGAAACAGAACACCAGCATCACAAACGCCAAGATGAATCCTGCTTCCAGAACATCCACAGTAACAGGAGTTTTGTTCGCTGGGAACTGTGTAGGGAAGCCCTCGTTACGGGCAAAATCAAAAAAGCCATTCATGATAGAGGCGTCGAAGGTGTAGTTTACCTGCAGAAACAGCAACAATTAATACCTTAATAAATCAACTGTTGTTATATATTAACTTCCATATTTAAATTTAAAAAAATATTTTTACATCATGTAGTGCTGGACATCATTTGTGTATAAATCTTTGTACAAATCGTTTATCAGTTTTAATGTATTTTTAAACAAAAATGTGAAGGTGGAGAGGGTAGATGGCCTTAAATTGGCAACTCACAGCCACAGGTGTAGGTTTTCAGAACCTGAGTTGCTTTTGTCATGGAAAGGTTGCTGGAAATAGTAAACCTGATTGTCTTTAAAAAAGGCTTGCACTTACACACACTGATAAATCCTGCATTCAAATGATGTTATGCACTCATTTCCCTGAAGTTTTTCAAGTTAGTAATGAAGACAAAGACTGCTTCTATGAAGTGGGTATATATGAGGCAATGGCATGATGACAACAAAAAGGTCAGCAGAAGGACCCTACAGTTTAGTATATGCTATATACCATGCTAGAAGTTTGGAATTATGCACATTCAAAAAGTTTTATGTGGGGGGAAAAAAGAGTGTGCACAACTATTTTATTCATCAGCCCAAGCCAGACGTCACAGGAATTCACCACCCTGCCCCTAGACAATCATGTGTCCACAGTGAAGATGACAGAATAATGGCTGTGCGTAATTGCCAGCTTCTCAGTTTGCACGCCCAAGGTCGATTCCAGTCCACCTGAAATTTGTGGTGGACAAAGTGGCACTGGAACAGGTTTTACACCAAGCATTTTGGTCTTCCCCTGTCCATTTCATTTCACCAATGCTTTATACTCATTCATTTATCTGTTACTAATGCTATATGATCTTAGTAATTAAGAGTGTCATTAAATAACACAAGTCAAAAACAAGAATGTATCCTTTGCAACGAGAAACAATAATTTTCAAACAGGACATAACTGATTGTACACCATTTCTAAGAGAAGCTTGAAAACTGAGTACAAAGTTGTAACAACTTCAGAAGTTATTAAAAAATGAGTAGGATGTAAAGATATTCAGGAATGTGGGCAAGAAAAAATGTGAAAGTGAACACTGTCAGTATTTAGGTACCACTGTCTGAGAGGTACTGCAAACCTGTATTAGAATCAGATACCTTTCCCATATGTACAGTATAAAGGACATATATTCATATGACTGTAGCATGACACCAAGATAGTCAGGCATACTTCACAGTTTGTGGAAGATCACATGAATGAACACTGTAAGACAGTCAAGGGATTTAAGGACTTCTTTTCCAACATATCAAAACTGATTCCTCTGTTCAGTGAGTACAGGAAATATTGTTTCTAAGGGTCCAAGCAAGATGCTGGTCACCTCCATCTAGTGCAGGGATGAAGAATGAAAGCAACTTTAACCTACAAGTAGCACCTAATAATTTTCATCAGCTAAGACTGTTCCAAAAGCACAACTGTTTGCATTTTCCAAACAAGATATTGCTATTATTTGGCATTACAGAAACATATACTATCTTTTCCGAAGTTAATCCCACACATCAATCGCACTGTGCTGAGGAACAGATGCAGCTCTTCTAACATGTACTTGATCCTCTTACAATGTACAGTGGCTCATGTGTAAATTATCTGAATCAATTAAACTGAAAAAAATGTCCATTAAGTTCAGCAATTTTAAATTTTAGCACTTGTTGAAGGGATGCACTGGTCCTACATCAGAATGTTCTTCATGTATAGCCGAAAAAAAAAGATTTATTGTCACTGTTACAGTCAAAGCCATTGAAACAAATTATACCACAGGTGGGAAATCAGTATACTCGAACGAGTTGCTTCTCCCAAACAGTGACCATCCAGTCATATTATACCCCCCCCCATGATAAAGATAATAATGTTCTCTGCAATGCTGTTTCTTGTAATCACTTAACATGACTAAAAGGCCAAGAAGAATTCACAAAATTAAATAACACAAGGTAATTACTACTTCACTTTTACCTCTTCATATATGGTCAATTAATGGTGTGATTGTCTCAGTGTGTCCCTCAGAAATTAAGGGGTGCAGCAGTCATCCAAACCCCAAATCCTTGTTGGACAGATATAAACACCATTTAATTAGCACACCAACTAATGCACATACATAAAATTTTTACATGAAAACATTTAATTTGGAGTGATTTTAAATGTTTTAATGTAAAACAATTTTATGTATGTGCATTAGTTGGTGTGCTAATTAAATTACTCTACGAAATGCACGGTGCAATGATAAAGATAGATAAGCACTTACTCTGTAATATGTTCTCATGCATAATACTTGAATTTAAATGTTAAATACGGGTGAATATGATGTCCCTCCAAATTTAATACCACATAAAAGGGTTACCATATATCCACCACAGGAAAAAGAACAAGTCACACTTACCGACCATATAGACAGGACATATCAGAGAAAAAGGTAATTAAAAAAAAAAAGGACATGTAAACAATCACAATTTTATTAAATCAAAGTCTGTCTCAATGTTTCTATGGTAACAGTTATTTAAATTTCAGGGGTGTAAAATTCAGAGGGAAACACTCTTTAAGCATGTGTTTAACTGCCTTCAAGTTGTTCAGAATTTCCACACCTAAGTTTTTTAACATATTTTGAAGGTCAACTGCTCAATTCAAATGGTTTTTTTACTTTGATAATGTTAACCTTTTGGTGCCGGAATTAATTTTTTAATTTTAGCACACTCTGTATATAAAATCTGAATAATACAGGAACCAAATACGTTAGATTTATGAAACAAACTGCATTTTGAAGAGGAAAAAACGGAGAGTACATACCATGTTTAAAATATTCAGTACCTATATTTGTTGAATAAATGTATAAAGTGCAACATTTAGAGGTTAGCGGTGCGGTACGACCACTATAGTCGTTGTTAGGCATCAAAAGGTTAATATAATATTATGACTAAGCATTTCTCACAAGAAGTAAACTTTTTGGTGCCTTCAGTTCCACTAAAAAACAAAGAAGCTTTATAAAATAATGAATAAATAGTAAAAAACATGGATATTTCTACAAATTTTAAAAATCCAGCTGGATGGAAAGGACATGTCCAGGGAAAAGAGGACATAAGGTGGCCCTACCATGTAAAGGTATTAATTTTGATGTTGTGCATCCCATTCTGTTCAGAATTCAACCGTTTAAGGTAATGAATTATTAATTGTGTAAATGGTAATAATACTTGCTTTATACAAGAAGGCATTAGTATTTCAGTTTTGAAATTAACATATTTGGATGTGTCAGTCCTTCGTAAACACACTGCTGTTTACTGATGCACAGCATTCTGACTTATTTCCTTTAATAGTTCCCTCACAGTACAGTGTCCAGGAGGAAAATCCACCTGTTGCCTTGACAGAGATATATGTTTCTTGTTCAGCAACAGTAATGTAATGTTACCATTAAAAACAAAGTCAAATGCTTTTTCATACGTTACTCAATTGCTATATTTCACTGTTAAACTGCAAGCATTCTCACTAAAGTATCACATACCAACATTTATACACTGAAGACAGCAATCAGAAAGAAGCTAAGCCCAGCATGTTCTACACAATATATAAATATATATATATATATATATATATATATATATCTTTGTCTGTGTGTGATCATACCAAATGGCATTTCTTGTGCGTACACAAGCATGATGATGATGATCATGATAAAGCATAAATGAACAATTAATACTGTAACACATATTCAACACCTTTACACCACCAAACATAACATCAATATTTTCATATATAAAACACTTGCTGAGCCGTGACACTTAGACTTGAAATCATAAATTGTTACTGCATCTATATGCAGACAGTTTTTAACTACCACTATAGTTATATAGCATTAATTACACACCAGCTACTCCTGGCTTCTCCAAACTGAATTAGGAAGTATAGAGTATATTAACCTTTTGGCACCAGAATTATTTTTTTTAATTTTAGCACATCCTGTATATAAAATGTGAATAACACAGTAACCAAATATGTTAGATTTATGAAACAAACTGCATTTTGAAGAGGAAAAAACGGAGAGTACATAACATGTTTAAAATATTCAGTACCTATATTTGTTGAATAAATATATAAAATGCAACGTTTAGAGGTTAGCGGTGCGGTGCAACCACTATAGTCGTCGTTAGGCGTCAAAAGGTTAAATGACAATAAACATGAAACTCACCTAGAGAAATGTCAAGAGACTTGACTATATTCTTGAAACCATCACGGAGTATAGCATAACTTCTTTCTTCCCTCTCCATCCACTTGTGATAGAGTTGAGTAAACTTCCAGGAAGGATGTGGGAAGGAAGTGGGTATCAACTACGTTTTATCTGTATTTGTATTTACACAGAGGGAAAAGAGACTAATATAACACTCCTGGACAGAGGGCAATAAATTATGATAACGAGTATATTTACAACTATGAGGAAATGGTAAATATTATACATTCCAACTCTCATTCCTTCCTAACTCTGGCAATGATTCACCAACAAATATAAAATATTTTAAAAATCAGTGGCCAATATAACTGACAGAGGTTAATATGTTAAAAAAATGGGAATACAGTCATGTCCAAGGAAGGCAGTTGCTGAACAAGGCAGTGCCAAGGACAACATATGCAAGAAAATAATACTTAATTAATTTTGCTTCTTGATTTGGAGCAACATCAGTTAAAATGAAAACTTTCCATCTACTTTGCAGGTTTTCTAAAGAATCAACATCTTCTACAAGTGCATTTTCTCTTTTGTTAGTCGAAAGTTTGCAAAGAAAACTAGCAAAGCGTATGGCATTTCTGTCATTACTGACTTTTTGTCTTTCTTTTTCTTCATCTTCTAAAGAAGTAGGTACCTTAAAGAAATGATATGCTGTGAACCAATACAAAACCGGGCTTGCAGATGCAACAATTCTGGTCGTCACCTGAACATGAATGCATAAAGTGCAAAATATTGTCAGAAATACCACATGAACCACATACACAAACATCCCTGGCATTAATTTAATTTTATTTTCTTTCATTTGAACTCTCACTTTTTCTATAACTTTTGAATCAGTATAGGGTACGTCTTCCCATAACCCCAATGTGTAGCAAAGACGAGGATGCTGTTTCACAAATCTATAAGCATGAGTCAGTATTATACAAACTACTGGCATAGCCAGGAGAAAATTTGGAATCTGTTTCCATTGGTAATATCTGAGAAATCCCACATTCCAGTAGTGATCCTGGACATAAGTGTATGCAAGTGGTAAACTTCTGTTACACCAGTGAACTTTATGATCCACTAGGGATTTCAATGAAGCAGTTCCAGGAAGTCTCAAGTCATTGGTTTCTGCATAAGATACAATGAAATCAGGTAGATTATGCTCTGCAACAATACAGAATTTATAGTACCCATATCCTTGGAACATCACAAATGGAATGATTGAAAGAAGAATTTCACCAACAAAAGAAATAAGAAAGACAACATGTGCAACCAGTAACAGTGGTGCTAATAATAATGAGTCAAAGTGTCTAGCTTTTTTCGCAGAATCAGGTATTACAAACTTAAAAAAACATTTAAGTTTCTCATGGACAATGAATCCAATGTTCACAATCCCATTTGACCTCTGTACTGCTCCCAGTCCAAAAGGAAGACCACAACCCACAGAGATATTTTTAGAACTTCCATTACCACTCTTCAGCATACCATAGAATGTGAGACAAGCAAACAGAGTTTCTGAATATGCTGACACAAAGAAAATACTTGCAGGGTTTACACAGTACAATATGGCTGCTTTATATGCTAACTGCTCGTTCCTCAGAACCTGCAAGCTTAATCTGTGCAAAACTGAAGCAGATATTATGAAAGTTACAAAATTAACAACCACTGAACTTACAACAATGACAGAATATAGACTCATGAATCCTTCAAGCAGGTAATACAGACATCCAGCAAAAATTCTTATGCTCATTGGATACAATGGGAAGAAAGCAAGACAATTCTCATACGTATAACCATACCGTGCAATGTGAATGAAGTATTGGGCATCCCAATGCACTAGACCCCCAAACAAAAATTTTATAAAAACATCAGCTAATGACTTTTCTTTGTCACTGGGATCTTGTGGGCTTCGAAACGCATCGGCCTTATGGTCAGGGATTATGAAATTTAAAGCAGCTGACAACAGAATAATAAATAAGCGTGAAATTACAGCAAACCAGATGACTTTCTTGTGTGGTGTTAACATCACTATAATATTACAAGTAATTTCCAACTCACAAAAGAAGATGGGTGTAACCACTTATGTGAATGACTGATATGTTGTCACACAATGTCAGTAAAGAATTACCACTATATGCTGTATAATCTCCCAGCACAGCGTAGGTCTATGTGAATGAGTTTATGGTGTCTGTTATTGCACACAGTTTAACCAGCAATAAAAACACAAGGCTGACAGAGTGAATGGTGAAAGAGGAATGGAAAGAAATGTAATACGGTTAGATTGTAAAGAACATTTCAGGGTAGGGCATCATACATCAACTGTTACATATATATTACAAAATGAGAGCAAAAGAAGGAGTAACAGGAAGCAGATATGACGAGAGCAAGATAAGGGTTTGGTTCGAGATGGTGGCTGGTCAGGAAGTTACATTGAAAACCATATCCTTCCAGGATGGCTTATCAGTAGTGCATGTATTGAGTACAGTGGCACACAGCACACACAGTCAGTTGCAGAAACCGCTGAAATACTGTTACTGTCTCACCAAAAACGAATACAGTCAGTTCACTGAATATCAAAGCAGCTGCAGTGTTAAAAGGCATCCAGCTAGCAGATCTGTTTCCTTCTCATGCTTGCCAGGCAATGTAAGTATAGTATCTTTTTCCACAACCTCCTGAAACAAATGTCACAACATTCATAAGATTGCATAATTATTTTATTACACTTTTGTCAGCTTGAAATATGATATCACTAATTCAAGCACATTCAAGATAAGAAAAGTACACACATGCCTCAAGTGACATAAAAATGGTACAAAAATTTCATAAAATTATTTCAAAACTTTCAAAACACAAATATTTAACATTCAAGATTCGTGTTTTGCATGGTGATGAAAATTTAAATATGTAGTCTTCTGTGCAAAGTCTCATATGTGGTTACCAATGTTTTGGAGGAGCCTGCCATTTCTATCTTCAGGGCAGAAGTCTACAAGACTCTGCACTTTCATAACCAAATATCAAAATCTGAATTTATTATTACATTATATGATGCCATGGACTGGATAAATGGAGCTCAATTTTTGGCAAGGGGAATGACTTTTGTTTGTTTATCCAAAACAGCTTCAGGGCCCAGCCTTCTACCTATTAGATTTTCTCGTTTGGGTTAAAGAAGTGCGAGCATTAAGCCTCAGTCGGTGCCATAAAAGACAGAAACTAGGCTTTTACGATCAACATCCTGTGTGTGTGTGTGTGTGTACCTTTTAAATTCTCCATACATTTCACCTGTTTTCACACCATTAAGTACGAAAATTGTGCCACTGAAAGACACCTGGACATTGTAACAACACGGAACCACAAAGATGTGAAGAAGTAGTGCCACTAGCATCAGTTTCTTGACAGTTCAAAAGTGATGTATTTTACTGGACATAGGAAAAGAGGCAACATTCATCAAGGTAAAATTTTTGCGAAACGTAAAATAACAACATGGCAGCCACGTGAAAAGGCTCATTAGCTTTTGCTTTAATGTTGATAAATATTGAACCCCTGGACAAACATTTAAAATGTGGTATGGAGAAAGATCACAGGCATGCCTATACATTATGTATGGCAGCCAGGATATCGTATTCAGTACAGTGATTTGCTACGGGCTGTAACATCCGGGGTTTGAACCCTGGTGCGAGACCTGGGGCTCACTCAGCCTCCTATATGAGTACCAGGGCCTGTTCCTGTGGGTAAAATGGCTGGAGTGTGGGGTTAACCAATCACTCACATTTAGCACTGAGTTTAGGAAAAGTAGAACTATAGCTCCACTCCCTTGCTAATACGTTAATATACACTTAGTCATTATTCTATTAACATATTAGCAATATCTTTGACATGTAAGTTATTACTATCATTACAGGATGGTGGTTTACTACATTGCATCTTCTATACACACCATCCATTAAAAGACAGTATACTTCACAACAACTTTTTATCTCCATATATTAAACACAGTTGTATAATCACCTTTTAAATACTGAATATATACACTGATTGTTGAAGAATAAAAGACCAACTTGATGTCACTTGCTATTTTATTTCACTTCTTATGTGCTCAACATGTTTCGGACATTAAAATATCCATCATCAGGAGCTTGCGACTATTCTGTTGAATGTGTGTTGGAGTTTCGGTGTGGTTGGGTTGGAGTCCAACACAACCACACCGAAACTCCAACACACATCTAACCAAGAACAATACGACCAATGTGGTAATTCAACAGAATAGTCGCAAGCTCCTAATGATGGCTATATTAATATCCGAAACATGTTGAGCACATTAGAAGTGAAATAAAATGGCAAGTGACATCAAGTTGGTCTTTTATTCTTCAACTATCACAATTGTGCACGGTACAATAAACATAAGATTTACACTGATTATAATGATTTATTTTCAATGGCAGAACAGTTCTGACACTTTTGTAATTGAAATTGTATTCTTGTTTATGTCTCCCTGAACCTGGCCAAATAAGTGGCTGAAACATCTTACAGGATACCCAGTAATTACACTACATGAAAACACTATTGTGTATTCATTGGTACTGATATTGTATTCATTTAATTAACACATGGAATATGGACCATATAAAAATGATATACTGATGTTTTAAGTAACTAATGTACTCAAAAGTAAAGCTTAAAATGTTCACAGATGACAGTCCAAAGAAGTTTAAGAGGCCTAACACTCATACACATAGCCATGGGGCTTGCCTTTGCCTCTGCACAGGATACACAAGTAATCTCAAATGCATCAGTGTCTCCTACAAACATGACACAGCCAGCAACAACAAAACCATCAAGTGGTAAGTTTGGTACCATCTGTTTTAACAACAGTACACTAAAGACAAGATAAGGACAGCTATCATTTGATTTTACTTCCTGTATCTACATCTATTTGTCAGATGTGGAGACCTAAATGGGGGTAAGTTTGTTGATACACAACTTTTATTATTGTAAATCCAATAGTAGGCACAGGTTTCAGCTACAAAAGCAGCCATCATCAGGCCATGTGTATCAATGTAAAAGGAAAATTATCTGGCTGAAGCCATACATACAATTATAAGATCTATGGTTGAAATCTCACCCTAGCATAAAGTATACATGAACATTGCATCTGGAAAGCATTTTACAATAAAGGCAGTGTAAAAAGCCATTAAAAATTAAGTTATACAAATTAAAAAACAACTAATATTAAAATTAAAAGCCTCATAAGAGTCTACATTTTAAGCTGAAGAATGGTAGGCCATGTGTGGGTGGTTGATAGTACAGAAGTTGTGAGCCATTCAGCTATCATATACTTAATAACAGATGAATGGCTATTAAATGGCATTTAATAGCAGACTAATGCTATTAAATATCCAACTTATGAATAGTTGTGTAATAGCATGTAATAGCAACAGTACTAATGCTATTAAATATCCATCAAAAAACTTCAACCAACTAAGGTTTATAATTTTACAATTTTTTAGCAACATAAAACATATGAATTCAGATAAGCCAACCAAGGCCAGGTGAGAATTTAGCAAAACTTCCACAAAACAAAAAGGAGGTGAGTATACTAAAGACAGTGTCATCATACATACATACCTACATATATACATAGGTACATAACATATGTATGCACATACATACATGCATACATGCGCACATACATACACATGTACATACATACCTGCCTGCATATATACATGCATACTCTTGTCAGACACATTGACATTTGGAGACATAAAATTTGTGTGTGACAGGACTTTTTCAGAGGCAAATTTATGTGGATTTTAGCCAATGAATCTTGCCTAAAGAAAAATAATAAAAATTCAGATTTATTACAACTGATGAGCAAATAAGAATTTCTTACGTTATATGACTTTTTACTCTATGTTTCATAGTGTTCCCAATAATATTAGCAGAATTTCTATTATATGCTAAATAATTGGAACTGCTTATACTGTCTTTTGAAATACGTGCATTAAAAAGTAATTTAAAACTTTTTATGACCACAGCAAAATTGGTTGCTCAAAAACTGTAAACGTGACAAGTTCTGCTTTCAGAACAGCCTGTCCTAGACACTCCACAGCTATAGGTTTTACATCATGGTATAAAAACCATACCCTATTAATGCCAATACAGGTATGGACAAACCTGGCAAGGATCAATGGGCAACAGATGGCAAAAGGAACAGATTACTTGCATGGCTGATTGATGGATGCTGGAATGAAAACAGTCTGACATGTTCAGATCCTGAGGAACCTGAACAAGCAGAGTATGAAGGTTACGATGGATTTTACAATAACCTTGCTCGGCCTGACTTGGGCGCTGTGGGTATGTAAAGCTAATGCTACAGCAACTAATCACTACCACCACAACCACCACTTCATTTTATTATTATCCTGTGAAATCTAATCATATAAATATCTGCACATCTGCAAAATTGCATGACAAAGGCCTCATTTCCTTCAGGCTGGTCAGGTGTGACAGATTCTCAATAAGACTAAAGAGTGCAGAAAAGTATATTGAACTGCAAGTCATGCACACCAGAATGACTGCACTTGATAGGACACGCCACATCCAAAACATGACACAATTCCTGGCCATATCTACAGAGAAATCGTCAATGTCATCATTGTCATCTTCCTCCTCCTCCTCCTCCTCATTATCATCATCTGTAGTGCTACAATCCTTCTAGAATCCTGGTCTCCATTCTAGCAACAAATACATTACTTCTTTCACATACATTTAAAATAACAAGTAATTTTACTTTTTCTAGTCCATCTGCTGCATGTAGAGCCCAACATACTTCAGCAATTTCATGAAACTTTGTACAGTACCTACACTATATTCTGTCAAATCAATTTATGCAGGCCTCCAGATAGGACCTATCATTGTACTCATTATCATCTACAATCTCTGAATTGTACTTGTTTCCTCTTATGCACTACATATTTTGATAAATACTTATGTAATATTTATATAGTTAATGAAACAAATGTAACATATTCTGTGAAAAAATACTTCATTGTGATACAGTCAATACATTTAATATTAGGTACATTAATCTTAGAAACTGACCAACTTAATGCACAAATTCTTGTTTTATAATAAGTTTATTAGAAAACAAGAATTTGTGCATTACGTTGGTCATTTACTGAGATTATATTGAGATGCACGGTCAGCAAAACATAAAAGAAAGTACATTAAGTTGCCTCAGGACATTAAACTAAAATAATGCAAGAAGCTGAGTATGTGACAGGAATGGTATTTGCAGATACTCCCCTACTGCGGCGCACGCCTGCAGCATACAAGGATGGTGTGTATGAGCCTTCAGGCCATGATCGACCTAACCCATTGGAACTCAGTGAGCAGCTACTGCAAGGTGATATTGGTACTCGGTCAAGAACTGGAAAAACTGCACTACTTGTATTCTTCGGTAAGGGTTTGGAAAATCACACTCATTTTAATGGAAAAGCACTAAAAAGCCATAATTTAAGTACTGAAACAAAAATGGCCTCATTTCACAGATATAAAGAAAGTGTACTAGCATTACAAAAATACCAGCAGACAAAGAAGTATATTATTGGATTAAAAGTATTTGCCTTAGCTTTTCTGTATGAAGTACACTATGCATGAAGTGCATACACTAAGTGCACAACTAGCAGAAAAAATTGATATCTGGTGTGAGTGGAACAGGTGGAGATGTTCAACAAAAAAAATTTGTCTGGCAAATATGGGGTTGATTCATTGCTCCCACATGACTCGCATGTTACACAAAGTTTGTATTGTCAGAACAAACAGAATGATACTGTGGGGTTTGACATTCGGATACATCTTACCTTAGATAAACATTTCAACAATACAGAACAAACCAACAGCACCACGAAAAATTCACTAAAATTACGGAAACGTGTATGTACAGTAAAATTTTATCTGTCACTGACGCGCTGCGTATTTTAGCACTTAATCCCAGGCAAACATATCTCTTTTTCTATCAATTTACCCACCCAGTACTTTTCCAAGAACTCTGATAAGAAAAAATGCAGAGTCTGCGATTAGCAGCTTATGTGCACGCTCAGAGTATAGTGTACAGGGCGTACTTATATTTCCTTATCTGCAACAGCCACAATCCTT
>Ga0123355_10012957_pt1 | contig 12949 bp, 5 predicted proteins | sample TergutEmb28metaG_3_FD_89872 | JGI IMG/M metagenome (GOLD analysis project Ga0123355, IMG submission 89872) | Embiratermes neotenicus P1 segment gut microbial communities from Petit-Saut dam, French Guiana - Emb289 P1 | ecosystem: Host-associated > Arthropoda: Insects > Digestive system > Gut ... | reverse complement strand
TGAAATGTGGAAAGCACAAACTGTATGGGAAAAAAAAAATTAAGGGAAACAAAAGCAAAAAAAAAAAAGGTACTGAAAATAAAAAAAAAAAAAAAAAACCAAGTTTAAAGGAATTATCAGATCGATATCTCAAGACAAAGTGAAGAAAGAGGTGAGTATCAATTGCTTTGCCTTCATCTGCATACCATTATACACCTGCTTGTATGGTGTCATAACAATGGCTGTAAACAGGTGTGGGATCTGTAAGGCGATGCATGAGGCTGATCACAATAATTCTTCTGTGAATGAGTGAAACCGCAGTGCACAAACGAACGAGCAAGGTGGGCTTGCTCTGCACACATTTAAATATATCTGTTTTCAGCCTGAATGATAATTAAATTTCACTTTTGTTGCACATTCCAAAATAAGATTTAACATGTACTTTCTAATTATTGCCATACGTTTGTGAACACAAGAAACCTTGTAATTATAGTGTACTCTTTTTTTTTTTTCAGTTGCTGTTTTGTTTGAGATATTATCGTGGTGATGACAAAATCCGAAGCTTTATCTGGGATCTTATTACACCATCTGAAAATGGAGAAGCCAAGCTTCCAAGAAATCACATGGGTAAGTTATTTTGTCTCCCATAAACATCGCATGTCCACATTCAAAATGTATTGTTACTATGATGATGTCTGAGGAAGCATTTGTTTTGCTTTTCATGATCAGTGTTCATTTTGGATAGGTTGTTGCTGTTACTTAAAATACACTCACAGTTGATGTGTGTACTACTGGATATGATTTTAAATTGTCATTAGTATACTTCAACAAATAATGTCTGTCAGGCTTTACAGGAGCTTCTCCAAGCTTACAATATCAGTGACACTTACTGTAATAAGTCTGTTCATTTCTATTAAAATGTTGGTAAATGAAAGTGTATTGATAAGGAATTGGAAAACCGGGGGGAAAATTCAGATCATCTTCATTCAGTGGAAGACATAATACCGAAAGACATCAAATAATCAAGGCAAAGTACTGGAATAAGTCAGCGGTTTGCAGGCAGCTAACAAGGGCCAAAGTCCCACATTAGCTGCCTGCAAATCTGCGGTGTCAGAAACAAAAGGGGGTGATGGCAGTCTGGCATTCCCATTGATAAAGCAACTGATGTAATATAAATATCACTGAATTTTGCAAAAATACATGGTCAAGGAGATACTTTGCAGTCAAAGTAAGTAAAATGATGTGCACTGAAGAAAAGTGGAGGCATGAATGGCTTCTTCCTTCAGTTCAGAGTAACAACTACTGATCACTGGGGTCAAACTATATCACATTCCTAGTCACAACAAGGAGCATTAAAATCAACTGTTATCATATCTGTAACACTGCTGCTGCTAATACTAATGCTAATGCGTAGTAATAATAATAATAATAATAATAATAATAAACACTATATGCACTGTCTCAGAGAAACATCATGAAGCAACCAAATGATAGTAAATGCAGGATGTTCTATAAGGCAGAAGAATGCATAAAACATATTGTTGCAGGATACACAACACTTGCACTATCTGAATACACTAATAGACACAATAAGGTGGCTGGTTACATGCAGTGGAAGATATATAAACATACAAGGTTACATGTTACTGACAAGTACTACAGACACATACCTGCAGGGTCATATATGTCAGTGTTACTACTATTATGTGGGATGTACCGGTTATCACAGATGGAACATTACTAGCAATCTGACCTGATATAATACTGCATGATAAAAGAGAGAAGACTTACATACTGATCAATATAGCCATATCAGATGATTCAAACATTAACACTGAAGAAAGTGAGAACTAAGCAAGTACAAAGACCTGGAGATAGAGGTCAGCAGGATGTGGAAAGTGAGGACAAAATTTGTGCCAGTTATAACTGTAGCATTAGGAACAATTAAGAAGGGATCAGATCATAACTTTCAGTTGCTCCCGGGTCACCCATCAGCCATAGAACTACAGATTGCCCTAATGAGCACTGCACACATAATTTGTAAGGTGCTGGTATAAATCACTTTAATCTCATGTCGAGAGCTGGACTTAACCACCACCTGATAACTAATTGGCAAGAATAAATTTGAAATACATAATAATAATAATAATAATAATGTGGTATATATAATACAATATAATAAAATTTACAGCATGGCAAATAACGTTGCATTTACCATATATTGTAACTACAGAATAGCTGCAACTGTATATACCCCAGAAACACAGTTTGTGTGAGGTATATAATTGTAAATACCCTTCATGAAGGTGATAAAGAAGTGGTGGTGTTGGTTGTTGTTGTAATGATCAGCAGTGCTCCTTGCTTAATGCAGTAGTAACTAATGGTCTGTGACTATTTGCAGAGCATTTTTTAGACAGTTCTTCTGAGGGGAACTTGTGCAGTATTGTGATCACCCAAAAAATTGAGTGATAATTGTAGAGTGTGGTATTGATATGTCTGTTTGATTTAGGCTTGAATACGCCAGTCCCACGGGGCAGGAAAAATAAAAAGCACTTGAAGAAAGAATTCCGTGAGTCGCGGTCTCTAGTACAGATGCATCATGATCCACTTGATGCCAGTGACTGGAGCCGCCATGAGAAATACGATGGAGACATCTTTCTGGAGAGCAACTACAAGAAGCACCTCAGCAGGCATGCGAACAAGTGAGTGGGTTGAATGTTAACAGTAAGTTAATGCTCAAGGAGGATGAACAAACATCATACATATGTATAATACAAGACAGTGTCCTTTACTCTGATTTTCAGTAGAATATAAGAGGTTATGTTATTTTTACCAGTGAAGGAAGCTGCATAAAAACAATTGTAATTCAAAAGTTAATGGGAAAATGCATCTGACAGCTATGGTGTATCCTAAATTCACATATGCATAGGTTGTTTCTGTAATATGAAAATACAGGGTCTTTAGTGTTGGCTGGCCCATATCGTTGGTCACTACGTCGACCATTTTGAAAGGTGGCAGGCTGCACAGTGTTTGGGCCTGTTCAAATTTGCTTTGAAGTAGAGCTCAGACTTTGTATTGTAGTTAATGTTATGTTTTTATGCCCTGTGTTTGACAAAGATGCTGGAAATGGCTTACTTTGGCTTGTGGACATGTGTCGCACCTAACCTGCGTGTAAAACTCTGCTGGTGAATTGTAGACACTTCATCCTAAATGCATTCATTTGGATCATACTCAGTGCAAGAATTATTACTGTAAAATTGACTGTTCAGATGTGGCATACATGGAGGCCACACTCCTCTGCATATTATTCAGTCACCGAAAACACTCTCAATAATGCATAGAATTATGTATGTTGTGAGGTGTTACACTACCATGCTGAAGGAAGGAATAGTTTTGTCATAATGGGATAGAGGATTGAAACTTGGTCAGAATATGATTTGTTAAGCTTTTAAAATGTATTCCATATCAGAGCTGCAATCGTGTGAGCTGTGTTACTTGACACGCAAAAAGAAATTAAGCAGGCGTCTCTGCTGCGGAGTAGTATTACAGCAAAGCTTTACTTTAGGTGACAGCTTAAATGCAGTCAAGATAATAGGGTGATGGGCAGTCCTGTGGCGTGAACATAAGTGAATGCATGCAGAGCATCTTGCGAAGTGTATTTTGGGTTTGTAAAGGCATATTTCAATCTTCGGTTTTTAGATAGGAGATGAAGGCTATGTTTTGAAGTGGCCAGCATTCCACAGATTTACTCACTGCTTAACTACTTCCATTAATTTTTATTAGTGATTTTTATAATATAATTTTGTATCATGTACTGTATTTATTTTTTTTACTTATGTATAGGTTTTTAATGAGACTGTTAGTGGTACAGTCAGTGTAATTTTGAATGATGGAATGGTAGTGAATAATGAATTGGTGACCGCTTGGGTGGATGTGGTTGTGCCTTGATTGGGTTGCTGTTCTGACATTTGCATGGAAGGGATGAGGAAAATCTTGAAAAATCTGAAGTTAGGATAACCAGTCTTTGGGCTGATGTTTGAACCAGGCACCACTTGAATACAAGTTGGAAGCATTACAGCTTGAACCAACTTGTTTGGGTAATTTTTTTTTATTTTTTTTTATTACAAAACTTTTAGTGTGTTATATTGAAGTGTACTGTCATTCGTGTTTTAGGGTCCTGTTGAGGGTGCGAATGTTGTATTATATCAAACATGAAATCATTGGTGATCTGGTGCAGCACATGGCGGATGGTGTTCATATTAGGTAAGATAGGTGTTCTGATTTTGAATATGTATTAAGAGTCACAGTCCAGTTGCTCTCAGCCACAGTACCATGTGCCACTGCTACTTGAGTAACTAGCTTCTTGTTGATATACAGTGAAACCGCTCTCCTGTGTGCCTTGTTTTCCCACAGTTATCACTCACTGTGTTTTGTCATGAAAAATCATCCTTTTAAACAGTGTATAATTATATCAGGTGCATCACTGCCACCGGGTGACCCACTGCCACCGGGTGACAACCCAATTGCAGTTAATAAATATTATTATTATTATTATTATTATTATTATTATTATTATCATTTCTCAGTGTACTTTTCGTTTTTCAGTCATTGAGAATTCTTGGTCCTGACCCACTGTGTTGCCATTTTGATTGTTTTTGAGAAAAATATACCAAATGTAACATCATGATGATTTTGGGAATGTATGCCAGCAGTAACTTGACCGTAATCGTAGTTGGTATTTACCTACAAAAGGTCACCAGGCGTTGGCTGGATGTGGATGATGATTGAGCAGCAGGTGCAATGACATATTCTGCGCAGATGAGTTGTGTGATGATCATGAATGTGGTGTTACCAGTGGGGAGGAGGAAGAGGGAGTCAAATGTGACCATGAACCACTGACAAGTTTTGCCGAAACCCTAGTTGCTTTTGAAACTGCTAAATGATTTGTTTACATGCATAGTTATTTGCAAATTACTATGGGGAAAAAAGTTATTTGCATGCAAATATTAATGCAACTTTTTATTTATTTACCACTTTTGTAGTACTAAGGGCAAAATGTAAACTGTTCATCATAATGTTTTCATATTTCTGACACATTTAATGCTCTTCTGGCAACTTTGCATTTATTGTTTGTTTTCCATGGTTCCTTCAGCAGCAGTGCATTGAGGTTTCACTGTAGAATCATTAATCTGGGAACATAAACTAGTTTCATTTTTTATGCGTGAGACTTTACAGTGTTGTTAAATACCTAACACTCGTACCAAGACATTGTGCTTTTGTAGGATGCAGAATAAGTATTTATTAGTGAATAGTTGTAAGTTTTCAATTAATCTCTGCAGAGTGGGTCATTGGTCATTGCGGCATTTCGTTCGAGCAGTCACTTATCTGATTTGAGGTTACTGTGCAGTGATTTATGCATTATAGACACTGCTGTAGGACTGTCCTGTGGTAAGAAGTGCCTGGTGCATTTCTGTGAATAACTGTTTGTTGGATTTTAGAACTAGTCACCTGTCAGCTTTCTGTCTTGGTTCTGTGTCCAGTTGTGGCTAAGTAAACTGCTGAACAACCTGTGTTTCTTCTTGAACATTAGTTAAGCATATATTTGGGAGGATAATTCAGGAACACAAATCACAGAAATAAAAGGGGGCTGTGTAGAATACTGTTGATAAACTGATTGTCAGTGTAGGACTGTGTCAGTTACATTCCCAGATCTGAATGTTTGTAACTTTAATGTGGGGAGACTTGAAACATACAGTTTACAGAAATCTACACAATTTAGAGATGTTATAGCAGATCAGAATGTGGGAGTGTAATCCTGAAATAATAAATATATTGGTTAACTGCAGTTGGGTTTACACCTGATAGCAGTAGTACAGTACACATTTACACACAAACAATGCACAGAACAACATAATTAATTTGGGAAGAGTGCAGCTGTGCCCCGTCTCTGCGAGTTATACCCTGGCATTTCCCTTACAACTGACGAAAAAGCACGGAAAAACCTCAGTCAGGGTAGCCAGAGAGTGCCAGTTGGCGCAATGAAAACAGAATATACAGAACAGAACATACATAGCAATAAGAATATGTAAACATAACAATAAAAATACGTAACTTACAAAATTAAACAAAAGCATAAGAAGAATAACTATACATAAATGAAACAATACAAAAACACTGTAAATACAAGTACACATATTACCAAAACACCCACGCGTTACAAAACCCATACATATTCACACCCACACATTATGAAACCCATACATACACACACCACATATTGCAAAACAAGTTAAAACAGCTGAACTTCAGTATGTGTTTGAGACATAAGTTTAAAATGGCTTTAGATGTTGGAAGATAGCACTGTAGGCAGTTAATGTAATACCAAATAAGTCAAGTGAAGATTTAAGTCTTCAGGGAAGTTGTGTTTTAGTTCCCAGTTTCTGAAGGTTTGTAGCAGCTTAACAATTATTAATTGGAACCTGTAAAAACCATCATGGACATGGGGTATCATTTTCATTGCAAAAAACCTCTTTGCTTCCAAGAACTACTGATATACTAGTAATAAAAATGTAAAATAACCTCTGAAAGCATGAAAGCATCTGAGTTTACTTTTAGTAAAATGTGAATGAATTCTGGAAGCATAGAATACATGAAATGTTAAAGGAACTGGCATTCCTTAAAGCACAAAAGTAATAACGTCATTTGATGAAAGGCAGAGCTTAACTGAGCTGTATGCAGTGGCACGAGAGTTGGGAAGCCAACCTGTTAGCTACATGATCACATCCCATTTTATTGGAACCAGTCCAAAAGGTCCAAACAATGGTACTAAAATGGGTGATCATGAAAGGTTTTAATCCTGAATTTTGAGGTTCATGGGAACTTCCACACTCTGGTGTATAACCCAAGTGTGACATAACATCCCGTAAGACTTGAATCTTGTGCATTATCATTATTCTTTCCTGAGATCTTGCATAAGTGAAGGGAATTTATAGAAAACATTTTTTTTGGGTGTGACCATAAACTGCAGTCAGATTGTGGAGTAGTGTGTTATTTTGGTTATGCTAGAGAATGTGTTGATATACTTGAATTTTGTATAAACAGCTGTTTATAGGGTTTGAAGTGAAGGAGTGAACTGCTCTGTAAATCATGTCTTTTGTGGTCATTTAATTGCTATTTAAAATGTATACATCTTTGTCTCTGCCTTCCCCAGATATAATTCCACTGTACTAAAGATAAAAAGGTAAAGTGATTCCGTTACAGGCCCAGTGTGGCCCAGAGGGTGGGTAGAGGTAATAGCTCTACTCTTCCATGACCATGGCACTAGAAGAGGGTGAGTGGTCAGCAGCATGCCCCAGCTCCACTTTACCCCTGGGAAAGACCCAGTACCCATTGTACAGGAGGCTGGGTGGGCCCCAGGGCCGGTCTGGATGGGCGGAAAATCTCGTCCCCACCAGTATTTGATCCCGGACCGTCCCGCCTGTAGTCAGTAATTTCACTGTAGTGCTTATCATTTATCACCAGTCAAGGCACAAATCAGGGAAACATATATCACCTGTATTGTAGTGTAATGCTTTGTTCTAAATTTCAAAACACTGTATCTGTGGTGCTTTGAATTACATCTGAAAACAAGGATTTACAAACTTAATTTGAGGGCATCTGGATTGTGGTTTTATTATAGTGTACTTGATTCATTGTACTTTTTTTAAAGGGAAATTCATACTGTTTTGGAGGTTGCTGCAATGCCGTTACTATTACCAAGGCTTAAACTCTTGGTTTGATATGATTCCTACTAATTAACCCTTTGGTGCCAGAATTAAATGCCCAGTGTGATGTACAGCAGACTGGAATTTAAATAGGTGCTGCATAATAAAGGCTGTACCCATTGTGTGGTATTTTGTGCAGTGGTCTGTGTGACAGGTATACCTGATGTTAGGTGCCAGAGGGTTAATTGTGATATTTGCTTTGTTATTAAATGTGTAATTTATGTGTAGTCTAGAAACTATCAGTCTTGTAATATGGTATTTGAAGGTGGCTATCATATGTGGATCACATTTATGGAGGCCTCATTGCTCTTCAAATAAGAATAGTGGCACATACAATACTGATATTGCATTAAATTGAAGGGAAATTATTTTCCAGTAGAATGTTTGAAATAAAGGGTTGCTTTCTGAAGAAGAGGCTAACGTCAAAGTAGCCATTTTATTGTTACAAAGATTTAGGTTGTAATTTATGAAAATGAAAGTTAAGTCTTTCGACCTAAATTTGATATTTTCAGCCAAGTGGAGAACAGTTTGTTCAATCACTGCCTTTGGACTGAACAAACTGCAATTTTATCATGATAGGGGTGAGAGTTCTTCTTTTCATCATCAACTGCAGATTAAATATGGAGTGCTTTACCTCCATTTATACCTGCACCTGTATAGTATGGTGTGGGACCACAAGTACAGGCAGGAATTTGTGGATCTTAAATTAATTCGTTATCAGAATTGCGTAATTTTGTAATTTTCTCTGTATTAAGTGATTGATGTGTTATTGTTTTACTAAACTTGTTATAGGTTTTAGATGAGAAGATTTTCCCGAAGCACTTCTTCCCATCATAATGTTTAATATAATTTGGAGTGTCATTTTAGTTTCTTATATTTTGGGTCCAAATTTATATATTTTGCATGTTGATGTTCACTTATAAGCTACAAGAAGTAACATCCCTATTGGCTGCTTTTACTAAGCTGTTTTGCCTGCCATTTTATGTGTCCAATTTAATTTTGTCACAATATTGTTAGCTGACCCAAATGTGTTTTGCACTGTGTGAAAGGACTATCCGCCCTAGCACATCAAAAAGCTAGTTCATTCTCATAGTATCGTATATTTCAAAATTTGTATAAAGTATGATATTTTCTATTAATTGCTTAGTAAGAAAAGTTTAAAATTTACTGATGTTAGTGCAGAGAGGAGTAGTAAGATGGTCATTTGTTAATATGAAGTGTGAAAATGAAAAGTGCACAGAGAGAAAAATCAGAATGAATTTATTGTCCACTAAATAGCTTTATTCAGAGAAACTCATTTAAGGAGGAGTTATTACGTGGATGAAAAATTTATATTTTAATGATTTATGTGCGTTCGATTCCATATATCAGTAAGTGCATCCTCTTTCATCCAGTGCTAACATTAGTTTGATGCACTTTTTGACATTTCTAAATGTACCTGTTTCTGTTTCCTCATTGTGGGGTGGATGTGACATGTGAGTGGTCTGGAATGGGCACAGTTGTCGCCTTTAGGCTCCTGCACTGGTTTATTTTCAGGTTCATATTGTCTTATATAATAGCTACACATTTTGAAAAATGGGAAACATTTTTCAAAGATGGGTTGTTGCCTTGCTATTAATAGGGCTGAATGTCACATTTTTATGTGTTTTGCTCAGTCATGTAGCCAGCAGTTTTCCAGAAGTGATTATTATTGTGATTTTTATGTGGCCATGTTGTCACAACTAACACTGTTGTTGCTTGTGGGCTTTCCTGGAAATGGTGATATTTGTTTTGTTCATTTACTCTTAAGTGCTTCATAATTGTTTGCTTTGTGTTGGCAGTGGGTACTTTTACAAGGTACATGATTTTTAATTTTACTGCACTATAGATTTCACTCCCTCTAGAGACTACTATTAAATTCATACTTGACCCATGTTTGTGTGAAGAATTTGATTACACCACCTGATAATAACCGGTTCCATAGTACATCAAAATTATTAAATTTGTTTTTAACATCGTAAAATTCTTTTCTTATCTCATATTTACTTATGTCATTAATAATGTTTTCATTTGTACATTTGAAATATAAAAGAAGTTTCAGGTACTTCAGTAAACGTGTTGTGAATGTTTTCATTGTTGCACCGTGCATTTCATAGAATCATTTAATTAACACACCAACTAGTGCACTGTGTAAGTCATACACCACTGAGAGTGGCGTACGACTTACACAGTATGACGTGCTGCCTCAGCACTAAATTAATATAAGAAAATCAGTCAGTGAGTGTATTTTAAAAATGTGTCTTTAGCGAGGAACAGCGTAGATCCCTGAAGATGATCTTAGGATCGAAACATGTTGGAGCGATTTTAAATGTTTTAATGTAAAAAATTTTATATATGTGCATTAGTTGGTGTGCTAATTGGTGTAAATGTGTTAATTTGCTGCTGTTGTATTTCATGCTGGAGTGTCAGTACACAGGAGTATAAGTGAATATATTTTTATATAATATTTGAATCTGAACAGAAATTGTCTTTTTCAATACATTGATTTACTTAAATTTGGCGAGCATTCTTTGTGCGTGAGAAGTCTACCTGATATTTGATTTCTCCATCTCAATGTCCAAATTTTTTCACATGCTCTGTGTCCTACATAGACTGCTTTCATTCGTAAATGCTACAACAGTGTTAGTTTCGTTCACTAGGTGGAAGAATATGGCATACCCACAGTTCTTCTCCCATGCTCATGAGTGACATAAGTAATAATGAGAAATATTCCATATTCCATAGGTGTCTGAAAAACGTACAGGGTTTAAATTCATACATCCATGATCCCCCATTGTTTGTAAAAAATTAATAGACAAGAGGACTCCTTCATAGGGCTGGGAAATATGGAACATAGAGCAGTTAATCAAAGTGATAAATCATCTGTGGGGAGCTCCAATTGTGGTCTGTTTGGCTTTGAAGCTGCGTAGTCTTGTAGGTGGATTCTGCTGTTCCAGAGGAATTAAAAAACCACCAGCAGTAGTACATTGTGTCACAACCCACATCCACAGTCGCAGCACCCTCTGCCGAACATTTTGAGGTTTAATTATGTGGGGATATTTTAAAAGGTCTTTCACATGCCTTATAGACATTCTCCAGTTACATTGCCATAATATTATTCATTATGTGCAAGGAATGAGCACGTACAGGCAAGGTGTTCGTAACCATCTGTCCACTGAACCTTTCCAAAACTGCTGAACAAATGTGAGTGAAATTTAAGATGTTTGCGCTAAACGTTGTCATGCAGATATTTAGTTGTGGCGTGTTGCGGTCTGAACTCCTGCCTCAAACCAAACTTTTATCATTTTTTTTTTCAAACGTGTATATTAAAAGAATAGTAGGCAGTAGGTGTTGTAATTTTCTGAAGGTTTTATTTTAAATAACGGTAAATTATATATCAAATCTTTTATTCCACCACTTTGCATCTTCTAGTTCTGTGTCTGGTTGCTAGATATCACATATGCAATTTGGTCTACATCCTACATTGTTTCATTTCTTGGCAGTCGTTAATACACAAAGCTACTGCTTTGTGGCACAACAGTGGTAAATACTACACAAGGTGGACAGTGTGCATATAATGTAACATTGAGACATGTTGGGTTAGCCGTTGTTTCCGTGTGAAAGCAATAATTATGAAATATAATGAGTGCATATCTGTATTCTTGCCTTATTTGACCAGCATGCAATGCACATGTATTCTGTGCAGCATTATATTGTCATCTGTGGCCTGTCTGGCTGTACCATATTTTTCGCATTGTTACATTAACAGTACAATTTTTGTAAAAAAAATTGATTGAGCGTAAAATGTGTGTTGCGATTCTCTACAAATTTTGTCTGAAATATTCCCGATTCTAATTAGAATTCAGAGATATTACCGTAGATGTACGTAAGTGTTCATGTAAGGTACCCATTATTCTTGTCATATTTAAAAAAAGCTTTAATTTTCTGGACTTTTTTGAGAATCCTCATCTATTAAATTTCATGAAAATCCATTCAGTGGGAGCCAAGTAGCGGCATGCAGGCAGGTGGACAGACTGACATGACATAGCTACTCGTTGCTCTTTGCGTTGTTGTGAACAAACCTAAAAATATATACCACTTCCCTCCCCCTCAGTTTCATTAACCTAAATTGTTAGTTGGTATAGTTCTGTTCATATTGTTACATATGTGTAGTGTCTCTCATTAGGTCTGTTTATGTTTTTGCCTATGTATCTCACATATATGAATTTCAAATCCATATACATGAACTTACAGTTGATTGAGTTGGTGATTAGACCAGTGCAGGGCCTTGAAACCTATCATGGCATGCCCTTTTCCAGCTTTCTAGTTACCTTACTTGTGCATGAGATGTTTCCGTACACACAGAAAAGATGAAATGGTAGGAGTAATTGATACCATGTATTTTCATTAAAAGGAAAGGCAGTGTAACACAAATCAAGACCAGATAAATCAGAACACTTGGTAGGATAAATTATATAAATAATGTGGGTGGAATATGTTTGTACTGAACTGTATGCTGTACAGACTGTGTACATTACTGGCTAAACTCACTTCTCACTTCAGTTTAATGAATAAGCTGTTAAGAAGTCAAATGGAATTGCAACAGACATATCATTGTGTAGGAAATGCTTTAGAGATAATAGGAAATGACCTTTAGTTGTTTGAGCATTCTTATGAACAGCTGTTTACAAATCATTGGTAGTTAGGCCTACTCTTGTAACAGCAGGTTGGAGAAACACCATATTGAGGAGCTTTGTAGTACCTGACTTCATGGAGCTGAGTTTTTCTTGTTATGGTAGTAGCTAGTTATTCAGCTAGTTAACATATTCCCACATTTTATTGAACCTGAAAGTTTGTTACCATGTTCACAAAAGCCCACCACAGTCCACTATCCTGAGCCAAATGAATCCACTCCATACCTTCCCATCTTATTTAGTTAAAAAAGGTAAAGCAGTCCCATTACAGACCCAATGTGCCCAGAGGGTTCCAGGAAGTTAAGGTTCCCAGGTTTCGTGACAACAGCACAGGATGGTGGTAGGTTGTCAGCCTTACGCACCGGCCGCATGTACCCCCAGGAAATACTCCTGGTACTCATTTCTGTTAGAGGCTGAGTCGACCCCAGGGCCATAGTGCGATCGGAAGGATTTTATGTCAATGAAAAATCCACTGACACCAGCTGGGATCGAACC
>Ga0123355_10012956_pt1 | contig 12950 bp, 4 predicted proteins | sample TergutEmb28metaG_3_FD_89872 | JGI IMG/M metagenome (GOLD analysis project Ga0123355, IMG submission 89872) | Embiratermes neotenicus P1 segment gut microbial communities from Petit-Saut dam, French Guiana - Emb289 P1 | ecosystem: Host-associated > Arthropoda: Insects > Digestive system > Gut ... | reverse complement strand
CCAATAGCAACAAACACAGTATTGTGCAGAACTGCTTATATATAGTGTAATGAAGCTTAAATTGGGTACAGAGCTGATGCAGTTACACAGTTACAGAGCTACAGATTCTTCCACTGAGTAAAACGAATGCAGAAGAAGGGGCAATTTCAATTCCTTCTTAAAGGTCTTATAGCTGTCTGTTTGTTTTGTGTACCGGGAAGTTTGTTATATAATTTAGTCCCCATGTTTATTACACTTCTCTTATATAAATCAGTATTGTATGATTGGATGTGGAAGAATTGTAGTGCCTTCAACTTACAGAATTTGAGGTGTCCAAGAAGAATGGACCACTCTTAGACCTGTTAACCCTTGAAGATGAAATAATTGGTACCTATCGTTGAAATGTTGGGGAAACACTAACCCATTAACACAGGATGACATCAAGAAGACATGAATTCTCAACAAAGAAGCCTGAGGAAATCTCAAATCAGGCATTGCAGTCTCTGCTTTACATGTCACTGCTCCATCAAGATACTTTCTGTAAAACATATTTCAACATTTACCCCATTAAGAACGTTATATCAAAATAATGAGAAGAAATATTCAAAGGTCACATTTAATTTACCTTAGTCCACAACATTGACCACAGTGCCACTCACCTGATTCATGAGGAAAACTAATGTTAGGTTTCATGTGATTCAGCAAGACAACACAGTTTATCACACAGTCAGCAGCTTTTCAAGAGACCCATGTAAAGAGTAAGATGATGGGACATAATGATTTAATAGCAAGAATTTAACTTACCATCAACAAATTATCAAGAAAATCATTTTCTCTTAAATTGGATTCCCTGTACATATACACAGTTAAGTCCTGCATAATTCTGTTTTGTTATATCCATGTAGAATTTCTATAAAAACTTTTTGCACCTCTGCTAAACTCTCAATATTAAGAGTGTATTACAGAAAAGGAAATACAAGAAAAAGCTGTTATAAAAACAATTATATAAGAAGTTTATGGTATTTTAAAACCCCACAGCTTCAAGTACTGTACAAAAGTTTTACTGTTTATTATTATTATTATCATCATCATCATCATTCCCTGTTGTTTCCAAAATTATTTATAAAAATCAGAAATAACAGCATTGAATGGGCTTTCATATGACAGAACACACTACATAACAATGGAACATATAATAAACTAATGAAACTTTTGTACAAAGCCTTTTCTGTTGCAAAAAGAAATATATATATACACACATACATATATATATATTTAATAGTGTAAATGCAGGGTGATAGAAATGTATGTATGTGAGTGCGTGAGTGAATGTTTTTTATGTGTAAGGCATATAAGAGACATTTTGGTGCATTAATGCATTGCATTACTTTTTAATTAACATACAGTGTCTGTGTCTATTAATTTATTTTTTAACTTGCATTCTATGTGAATGTCAAAGCATTACTTTATACTCAGATTTTAATTTGTTAGGTTCAGTTGTTTATTTTTGGCGCAAAAAAATGGTGCTGTGCACTTTTTTAATATTCCGCCGTTGTTCCTATTGTTGATGTTTTGTTGTTCCCAGTGTAATGCCCAACCTATTGTTTGTTTGTGTGTTCTTTTCTAATTAATAACTAGTTTTTCTTTTATTTGGCTAATGATCAGTGATGGTGTCTATCATGTAACTTTACACTGTAAATAAATCGCCACAGGCTTCTGATTTAACGTAAGTGGCTGGCACAAGGAATAACATCACTACAGTGGAATCATTGTTACGCTACTAAAGGTTGGTTGTATTTACTACTTATTTAATACTTATGTTTTTTATTTTTATTTTATTCTGCATTTTATTGAAATTAAGAATAAACTGTGGGTATTGCTGATCTGTACATTAAGAACAGTATGTATCCTCTGTGGGTGACTCATTAACCTTACTTCTAAAAACATATGATTACTTCTCATTCTTGGGTTATTTAACAACACTGTTTTAGTAGCAGAGGACTTTTAGCTGTGAATCTGATGAGATCATGAATGATGAAGAAAAAAGAGTTTTACAGGAGCAATCATGGCCTTTTTAAAGACATCAAACAGTACTGGCCTGCAAGTTACTGCAGAAATATATAAATCTCTTTCTTATGGCGTTTAATATTACCGCGTTTGTCTTTATTCAATCACAAACATCATATTTTGTTTGGATTTTTGTGACCTATAAATCTCTGTCCGGTAGCTGGGTACATGGCCAAGTTTCAAAATGTAAACCTTCTGAATACAAATCTAAAGTGTAAGCACTCCACCAAAGTGTTCTGAAATTAGATTTTGTCCTGCATTTAATGTAAATAAAATTTGCTTATGTGAAAGAAAGATATTGAACCCAAATTCGATTTTTCCTTCTTTAAATACTTAAAATGGCACCAAGCCATAAAATGTTATTAGCTAAATGGGAACTAAGAAAGAATACTAAACATGAAAATTTTAAAGTGTCGTTTAGACAAAACTGACATGCACATTCAGTCCTGTTTTGCTTGAAATATGGAATGGTAAAAGTGAACCAGTTTTTCCACTCTCAGAATTTTGCAGATATGACACCAGTTCTCATATACATACTTTAAGGCTGTCTTCATTTGAACAATGTGTTGACTGTCACCATCTTCCACTACTAGTGCCAAGCCCTGGAAGATATAACTTCCTTTACAAACTTTTCTTTACAATCAGTTTCTCAGACACTATCTAACTAACATAATAAAATTATTAGAATCATAATTATTAATTTAATTAATATACATGTAGTTATATATATAAACTCTTGAATCTACTTAAGTAGTTGTTTCTTTCATGCCAACGATTTGGTAAATATGTTATCCTTAAATATTTGGAATAATTTTGAATATTAAATTATCATGAACATGATGTGGGAACCCCACTGCAGGGTCTTTTCATTTTCCTGTGCACATACCTCCTGGTGCAACAGTTCATTACCAGATAAGAAAGTATCAATGAAAGAAAAACAGTCCATCAGTACGTATACTATTTGGGTTGGCAGATGAGGCTCTAAGACTTAGTGTGGATGTCATAAATATTTCCATTTCTCACAGTTGGTGTGAATGAAGACAGTGCCTTCTGCTGTCTTTACTAAGAACATTGCTTATCTTTTATTTTGAGTAACTGCATTACATTCTTTGAGAATATGGCAGTCACTGAGCTAAACAAGAAATCCTCATTTTTTTTATGAAATCTTGTAGTTAATTGCCATGTTCACAAGGGAAGATATTTTATTTAAGTCCCAGATGAAATGAACGAGCCTAGAATATTCTTAAAGAATTATTTCATGCTACTTTCATACTTTCATTTATTCAGTATTCCGAAGATCCACCAAAATGGATATAGACCTTGTCATTAAAATAACAACAGGCACAGTACAGAATGAGTCTTGACAATAAAATACAAATAAAAATAATAATTTTATAAATACAATGCATTAATAAGACACCAGGTTTATACAAGGAAATGAAATCAGTTCATAATAGACAATCATTTAACACTTACATAATGTACAAAGACAGAACCTCCAAACTAATACCAATATAATAAGGAATTTGGTGATACAGTACATAATTCATGACTGAAAAAAGGAGTCTTCCAATGTATAAAATGAATAAGTGTATAAAAATTGTTTTAGAGCAATTTTAAACTTTTTTAGGTTACAAGAGTCTTTCTTAATATCGAAGGGTAAATTATTAAAGATTTTAATCCTTGAATAATAAGCTCGTTTTGGATATATGGTTAAGTTTGCTTGGGGCAGGTATAAATTATTTCTTTGTCTCGTGTCTTTATTGTGATTTTCAGTATTTCTTGAGAAAAGGTTTTTGTTTTGAACTACAAACATTAATAAAGATAATAGATATTGTGATGTCAGAGGTAAAATTTGTATTTCTAAAGTAAATTTCTACATGAAACTCTATTCCCACATCCTTCCTTAATTCTAATAGCCATTTTTTTTTTTTTTTTGTGTGTGGTAAAAATTGTGGAACTATGTGATGAGTTTCCCCAGAATATAATTCCATAACTTGATACGATGAACTAACTGCAAGCAAAATTGTTAAGTTTATGAATACACAAAAACAAAACAGTCATCTTTTTAAGACCTGACTGTACATGGTGACACAGAGTTTGGCACTCTTGCTTTGTAGAAAAGAAGTTTCAGTTTTTAATTCTCATCTGGTGGGTTCCTCTTTTGGCTGGAATTTCCATAAGTTTCTGCTATCACTGCAAGCATCCATTGTTGGTATCTTAAAATAGGCTATGAACACTTACCTTCCAAATTTATTCTCATTCAGTTCTTTCATACTTGGGGCTATATAAATTATATGTTTAATAAGTAACAGAATAAACAAAAAAGATTGAGTAATATAAACAATACCACCCCAAAAATTGTTGTATTCCATATCCACCCAGCACAAAATGGAAAAAGAATAATTCTGACAAAAGCATTCTGCTCATTTCATGGAATGGTCAAAATTGACTAATCTCTTAGATCAGCACTTTAATTACTGCTAATAGATATTAAAATCTCACACTGCTATAATGTTGAAAAAGATGAAAGAACATTTGTTTGTTTTAAAATTCCATTTTACTTTATTTCTGTTATCATATGGGGAGAACTCTCTCACTATTTATTAAGACGACAACTTTCAATCCTGTCATTGCCCACGGACATCTGTTATGGAATACAGGAACTAAGAAATTTGTATTTTGGTGTATTGTATATTTTATTCTTTTTGACAGAATTCCAAATCTGACAGAAGACAGAGGCAGGAAACTGTCTTCATAATATGAATTCATTAACTAGACACTGTGCTAATGGAACATAAATGCTGTATATCAGATAACAAATCAAAAGCCTGCCATTGGACAAAGTTCTGAATTAACTGAATCAAATGATGGCTGTCTTTTTGTTTCTGCACCATGTCATGGATGAATTTTGCATCATTTCGGAGAAACTTACTGCCCACATCTTCAGGTTGACTGAGCTGATTTAACCACTAATGTGTTCATGTGCACCCTAATGTGTTCATGTGTACTTGCTGTGCTACGTGTGTATCACTGTTTTTGCTTTAGATGCCAGAATGCTGGCTAGAAGTCAGTATTCAAAAAGTCCTGTGACTGATCTCCTTGTCACAGATTTTACTTGGTTTCCCTGTGTCTATAAGCAAATGCTGAGATGCTTCCCAAAATTCCAAGTTGTCACTACATGCTTTTCATGTAGCCCTCCCAACATAAATTTATCAGTAACCAGCTTCATGTTTTGTATACATGTAAAATAACCACTGCCACCAGGTGACAACCCAATTGCAGTTTATTATTATTATTATTATTATTATTATTATTAAATTATGCAAAAACCAAAGAGAAGATTGATAAATAATCAATGTGCATACCTCAAAACCTCTATGGTTGAATCAAGTATATAGTCTACTTGAAGTTGCCTAAGTTTCATATTAAAAATGCTGTCCATCCTGTAGTCTCTTCTGTGGCCACATTACACAAAAGTTCCCCAGTAATTCTACAGGCTTCATGTCTCCCCGTGAGAGGTACACATTGAAACAGTCAAACCCCACATAATTTCATTTAACATAACCGAACAATCATAGTGGAACTCTGTGTCAAGAGTTCTTCGTTGTGCTACTTCCATTGCCCCCCATACACTTAACTATACCTAAATCCAGACACTTTTCTTAGCACTTTGTTTTCAAGTGCCTGAAATACATGCTTTCTCTTCATAGTAAGAGACCAGTTTTACAACCAGACACAACAATAAGCAAAATAAATTTGAATCTATATAGCAGTTTTGTTCTTAAATTAGTTTCAATGAAAATCATGACTGTGTTTTATTATTGTTTCTAAATGTGCGGATTATAAATATGTACTGTAAAAGGACTTACATTTATGATTTTCTGAATATGTTGCATGTGTTGTTACATTTCCATGTTCTCAATTTTCTGTCATCCATAAGTCACATTTCTTTTTTAGATTTTCACAATATTTTTGGCCAATTATTGGAATTTGAATCACAATCACAATAGATATCCATTCCAAATGTGGCAAACTTAGGATATTTTGGAACAGTAGCAGGAAATCAAAATTGTATTTCTGTTGAAATGAAAAAGAGGTGAAATTCAGGAAATGCTCCCTACCATTCAATTTGGAAATTTTTGTGTTTCAGATGTCTCTCTGCAATAAAATAAGAAGTATTATAATTTTACCTAGTGTTTTGTATGGGTGTGAAGCTTGATCTTTCACTCTGTACACTCTTTAAACCTTGTGTTCCATTCTTCACTATAAATGCACTGGTCTGAGTGCATCAGAGTACAAGGAATTTGAGTTGTGTGCCAAAAGGCTAAATGTTTTCTTCAGAACAGCGCTGTTTTTCAGCATTCCCTGATCATGCTAGCAAAACCCATACCCATGTACTTCTGATCTTTTTTGTTTTTATTTTGAATTTTGTTATAAATACACAATGTAGCTGTAATATAAGGAAAAGCAGAGACCTACATCCTCATGTATAATTCTTCTTTGAAATTACTGTTACCTGGGATGTTATGATGTGCAGTTTTGTAACTAGTTCCTCGCAATCTGGACAAACTTCTGCCTCCATCCTGGGAGTAGAAGAGGAAACTATGCTGAAGTATAGAGGACTGACACAGGGACGGTTGGGAAGGCCACAAGATGGCAAGCAAGACATAGGAGCCTGTAATACCTAAAGAGATAAGTCCAAAACATTTTAAGGACAGGAGGTGATAAATGTTGGAGGAGATAATGCAATGATAAAAGTGTCTTGCATAATTTTTCTCCAAGAATTTCATATGGTCCAGCTTCTTCCAAGTCTTACTTCTTAAAGTGCATGAACTTTATTTTTGTACAGCCATTGAAAGGTAAATCGCATCCTAGAAGAGGCCATGAAGTCCTAGAGGGGGAGCAGAGGTATAGTTCTATTTGGTGCTAGATGGTCGGTGATCAACACTATGCCCCAACCGCTTTACCCCCAGGAAAGAGACCCATTAATCCTTGTAAGGGAGGCTGGGTGGACGCCAGGGCCGGTCTTGATGGTTGCAGAAAAATCTCGACCCCAATAGCATTCAATCCCTGGGCTGTGCAACCCATTGCAAGCTAATAAACCAGTACACTTCATACAGCCATTGGTCATCCCAAATGTCTCTGCCTTGTATCTAAGTCATCTTTCCAATTGCTTAATTATAGTGGTTAATCAAGACTATTAAATTTACTTCAAACTGGAAAACTGATTTCATTTATATTTTAAAATCACATGAATCAAATCACACAAGTCTGCAAAATCTTAAGAATAAACCAAATGTAACCAGATGTGAATGAATAACATATTTAATGTGTGTAAAAAATATGTGATGTCTTTATCAGGCAGTAAGAAGACGACAGTATTCTTCATAGTCATCAACATGACAACCTCCAAATCTCACATGACGTAACCAAATTTCCAATGTATAAGTCTTAAAATACAATTTTCACCCATATTACATTAATAAATAAAATATAAACTTATCTTTATTAACTGATATGAGTTAACTTGAAATAGATGTGTGTAATTTAATCATTCTCGTAAGAACAGTCTTGCAAGTCATGTGTTCATGGAACTAAACAATTAAAACTAACTATAGTATGTATGATTTGAGGTTTCTACAGCAGTTCTGTGGAGGATCTAGGTCTGCTGTGATGTGATGGTCTGTCACTGAGTTAGGGTTTCCTGATGCTTGGAAGAACATAGTGCCTTCATCTTGAAGGGTTGATGGGATGTGACACTTTGTCACTGGATTATTGCTTCCTAACGTTCATATGAACATAGTGCCTTCATATTCAATTATCCCATTCTTCTTTAACACCTCAGTGCTTGAAGGTAAGGCAAAAAAATCATTTGAGACATCAAGAAACACCAACCCATCAACAGTGTCACATCCCAGAAGACCCGAATCCTTAAATGTGGTATTATGACATACTTTACAACCTTTGTTTCTTTTTATGTGAACTAATTCTCTCATCTACCTTTTGAGCAGTACTAACGAACGATTTGTTGTTTGAAATGTTTTTCCTTTATATTCACAAGTAGCTTCCAGTGCCAGTCACAAAATACCAAGTTGTGAGAAATAGAATAAATTTTCTTACAAAGTGCATTATTTCTCGCGCATGAATAATTCAGTTGGCAGTTTTGTTACTTATAACTTGTTCACTTTATCAACCCATTAAGTAACTAGAAATTGTGGTACAAATAATAAGTGTTTTATACATTAGGATACAACTTTAAAAAGTATATATTGCTTGGTTCATTAGAAAATCAGTAGAAACCATTAACTATTCATACACATAGGAGTAAAATTTCATGTCACAATTGAGGTTATGGTATATGATTCCTTCATTTCTCCTGATAGAATGTACAATATACTTTCAAGATTCACTGAAGATGGTGGCAGTAGGCTTGTTCCAAAATGTTCAAAACTATCCACAAAACTACATGATTTCACATCCCTAAAGACTGTAATCTTCATTTTTCACATGTCCAGTTAGTATTTATCAGCTACTAATTACTCTTGACTCAGGATGTCTTCAACAGATTTTTAGCTCAATGTTAATACTATGATGTTAAGACACAATATGCAAAACATTTAATTTCTTCAAGATTTTAATAAATTCATATTTCATATTCACTTTAAAGACCTTCATCATTCTCTCTGATCTCACAGCAAAATGAGAACAAAATTAAACAAGTCAAATAACGTACCTTAAATGTAGCCTTCAAAATGAAGGTTTTATTGTTGATACAGTGTTTTCAGTAGATCAGCAATGCCTGAGTCCATTAAGGCAGTGAAATTAGTTCTGCACTGATCTCTGCTTGTCTGTCTGTTTGTCTGGCATAGGCTGCTCCATCTCAGGACCAGAAGGCTGCAACCTTTTCATCTACCATTTACCTCAGGAGTTTGGCGATGCTGAACTGATGCAGATGTTCTTACCATTTGGGAATGTTATCAGTTCCAAGGTGTTCATTGACCGCGCCACCAACCAGAGCAAATGCTTTGGTAAATAACACAACCACATGTTTCTTTTCACTGTGTTGCACAGGAATCTTGTTCTTCATTCACATACAAAAGTACATTAATATCACTGAATATTAGACTGCTGCTCATCTGAAGGGCTTTGTTCCTTTTTCTGCCATTGTCAAAATCTAATTACACTGGCAGCTTTCTTTGTAAGTAAATGCAGTGTGTAATGTAACATTTTATGTTATGTAAGTAAATATATATAATATGACTTATTTATTCCTGTTGTTTTATTTTCAGGATTTGTATCATTTGACAACCCAGCAAGCGCCCAAGCTGCCATTCAAGCCATGAATGGTTTCCAGATAGGCATGAAGCGGCTCAAAGTGCAGTTGAAGAGGCCCAAGGATGCCAATCGCCCTTACTAACCCCCACTGTAGCCTAGCCGCTGCAGCAGCAGCTACCATCTTGCACAGGTGCGCCAGAACAATGACAGAAATATATGTTTGGTACTCCTGCAATTAAGCAAAGTCCATGTGCTAAACAATAATGTCTGAAACTTTTCTTCCTTAGCTGTACTTAGAAATGACCACAGACAATTATGTATCTCTCACCATGTTTCTTCACATAATACAGTTCATTCCATACTGTATTCTGCTGAAGACAGTTTTAAGAAACATACAGACTGGTAAGTCTTCATTTTTCACAAAAGAAACAACCATCAAATCTTAATGTGTTTCAATGCCATTTTTGTATGGTGTGGAATTAGACTGATGAAGTTTTTGCAGTTGAAACAAAACAAGTTATAAAATCATGTGTACTGCAAACCCTTTTATAGGTACAACACAATACATTGTGAATTATGGAAGCAGAAACAGAGTGTAGTACAAACACAGATTTCTTTTTTGGGTTATAATTCTTCAGGTGGCTGCAGCTCTTCATTTTAACTGTATATACTCACACATGCATAAAATTTATCAAAATAATTCTAATTTCAGTATGCTTAGGCATATAAATACAGTCATATAAATGCAGCAACTATGTAATTAAAAATACGTACGTGCGAGGTTAGAAATGTTCTTAGCAGACACAGTCAGAATTTCAGAGTAGTGAAGAATGATCTAGACCTCAGGTGAATAAGAAAATTCCAGGTGAATCTGATAAGTATAAATAAAGTATTGTAATTATTATAGCTACAGTTCAAAAAAAACATCAGGTATAAGTTACATGCTATACAATAATGATTACAGGTTTGTAACAACTAAAAACGAATATAGAGGACTAATTCAAGGGACTGCTTGAAATTTGTTTCATTAGATTTGGATAACATGACTGAAGTTGTAGTTTGCATAGTGGAATTAATTTTCATTATAGAGGCTCTGATAATCCCAATACTATACACTGAATATGCCTTATCTTTGTTTGTGCTCATGGACTATGCTTTGCAGTCAGGTTCCAGTGTCAAAGCCAGCTTCATAATTTTATTATAATGTGTTCATGTTGTAAAGATTCCTCTCCTCAGCTTTCACTGCAAGAAAAATTCACAATAGCTTACACCGGATGAAAGTAGGTATTTACAATTGTTTGTGTATACCAGAAGTTTTATTTTCAGTTGTTTCAATTGTCCTCAAGAAGCTACAATCGTGCTGCACTGCTTCTATTCAGTTGTTGTGGTCCATACTCAGATATTCTCCATCTTTAACATAAATTTCAGTTAGACTTGCTAACAATCTTTCCTAAAAATTTCATAATATTTATGATGAAAAGTTGTCTTTCTGCAAGCAAAATTTCAAAAATTATTTCTTAAATACATATTTCTGGAGGGGAAATGACAAAATAAAATTTGAGTTCTTAAGTATTTACAAATAATGCAAGGTTTCTAAAAAATATAGACCAGAACATGATCTGATTTTCTTTGAATTGTCATTTGTTTCTGCCCAGAAGCTACTTATAGCATGCTAAGTCCTGCATTATAAAATACTGCATCAAGTAGAACACTAATCTTATTCATACATTAACAGTAAGTCCTAAATCAAAATATAAATTATGAGTTTTTTTGAGGCATAATAAAACCCCCTAATTGTGGAAGTCAGTTTATGCCAGTTAACATCACTGATGACACAAAACCTGGAGAGAATTCTGCCTTTACTGTAATCCAAAAATATATTTATTTCTTTATTTTATGTCAGATAATCTTAGGAGCAATCCAGCTTGTTGTGTCTGCACACTTACAAGATAAAAAAGAGCAGTGGTCTTCCTTCAGTCTGAAATGTAATACATTAAGCCACAGAAAATTTACATTTAAAATTGTATTACAAACAAAAAGTGATGGTATTTCATAATCCAATTTCAAGACACTGTGTGTTGAAACTGTTAACAGAGATAAGGTTAACATTTCTGCTGCAGTTGCTCTTTAATGCCAGTTGAAATTTTCAGTTCTTCAATGCATTCAGATCTCAGTCACATTATCAATAGGGCTTTGAAGCTGTATGAAACCAACTGAATACACTCTTCATTGCAGAATAATAAGAATTTATGTTATTAAGTGTCAAATACCCATTCTTTTTCAAAATATAACGAATTTTCAATAAGCATCCTTTTATTCTTTACATCTTTTTAAACACGTATGTAATATCTTCTGTTAACAGCTACTACAAGCTAGATAAAATATGAAAATTGTACATTCATCTATCCTAAATTTTACTCTGAATTACAAAACTCTCTTTATTCATTGATGGAAAAATTTTTCAGTGTGGACAAAATAGCGTATGTTTTCTTCTACAAGTCAGTAACAAGGTATCTGCTCTGGTAAGTCGTCATTCTTTTTCACGTATCTTATGCATAAAATATCCGGTACAGATTTCCTGTCTGGCTTTGGATAGCAATAAGCCATTCTGAATCAACATGAAAGTATATCTTCTGAGTCTAAAATTCATGGGTGGTCTGTCTGCTGACAACAAGAGACAGCACAGAACAATGCACAAGAGACATGTGTCATTTACTTTACTCATTATGAGGCCAAGTAAACTCTGAGTATGGACTTAAATGGCCTCAATAAGATATTTTTGAAGCTAGGCTTTTGAGATTATTTTTGTTTTCACCTACCCCAGGAACTCACCATTTTGACTTTCACTAAAAGAGAAAGGAATATTGTGTAGCTAAATTTAATAAATCATTTTTCCTACAATTCGTTCCTTCAGTGTCATGGAAACTAAGCTGCCACGGTGCGAACGATTGAATGAACACACACCCAGTTGCCAAAAGAAAAGCACGCACGCACTGACTGATGTAAACTATGAGAGAAACAGCACCCAGTAAGTGGCCCGTCATAAACGATATGCGTTATATATCATCCTGATGTTGTGAAACATTCTCTGTTGTTCAGCTGAGCTGTCGTCAAGTGCGTTACATTACATGGTTTATTTTCTTCCTGTTAGAACTAACATATTTTCGTAATTCTGTGATCCAGAGCAGCCTTTCTAGCTTTTGTTAAGTGTAATTACTAGTTAGGGTCTGAATATATATGTTCATAATTTTCAACTTGGATTCAGTTTGTTCAGATCTTTCTATAAATGTAATACTTTGGGGGGGGTGCTGTTGTACATAAGTGTTCTCCACGGTTCAAGGAACAATTCCTGTTGTGCACTTCGGTTCTTTCTCATAATATCTATATATTTTGGAACTGACATGTTGTTTCTGTGACATTCAGAACACACTTCATTACCACAGTTACTATGAAAATATCCCCATTTCCATTAAAAGGCCAGTGTCTTTTTGTGGGGATGTAATGGGGGGGGGGGGGGGGGGGGTCTTCTTTATCAATTTCTTTTTTTTGACCGTAATTAATCTTTTTTTATTTTTTTTTTTTTAACTCCAAACCCTTTTTTTTTTTCTTTTCTTTTTTTTATTTCT
>Ga0123355_10012955_pt1 | contig 12950 bp, 6 predicted proteins | sample TergutEmb28metaG_3_FD_89872 | JGI IMG/M metagenome (GOLD analysis project Ga0123355, IMG submission 89872) | Embiratermes neotenicus P1 segment gut microbial communities from Petit-Saut dam, French Guiana - Emb289 P1 | ecosystem: Host-associated > Arthropoda: Insects > Digestive system > Gut ... | reverse complement strand
ACGTTTGCAAATACGAATTGAATTGTGAATACTGTAATATAACTTTAGCAAGGAACAAAGCTCCCTGATGATGATCTGACAAGATCGAAACATGTCGGAGTGTTTTAAAGTGTTTTAAAGTGTATTAAAAGTGTTTTATATGAAATTATATGTGCATTCGTTGGTTGATAAATTGAAGCAATTCTACAAAAATGCACGGTGCTACAATAAGATTTATATTTGATCAAGTTTCATTTATTTGTGTTTTGTTTAATGACACTATTAGAAGTTCGTATCATATATCGTACAAGTAGCAAAAATGGATAGGAAAAGGTGTGCAAGGATTCGTGGCCTAATTTGAGGTAATATTCCAGCACTGGTGTGAAGCAACTGAGGAAACTACAGCAAATCTCTCAGAATAACCGATCACCACGTTGAGACTTGAGCCCGGGAAGTTCAGAACATGAAGTAGGAGTGCTGGGCTCTCTTCACACACATTCGGTTGTTTACGATACAGAATTACTGACGTAGCATTCTGTGCTATCAAATTCACAGACTCTTCCTGCGGTCTTTTCTGGTTTGAAGCAACACAATGTTGACAGGAACCCTGCAGTTCTGCAAAAATCGATGCATTGGCCCATTTCGAAACCACAGTTTTAGTGTTCCAACAGCACAAGACAGACCGTTTCATTAGGTTTCAATACCGCCATAAGCTAAATGCACTTTTTCATTAAATCCTTATACGGCGTGTTTCTTAGATCGCTGTCTTCAGCACCGCAACTCTCACGGGATATTCTGGAGGACGCAGGATTTCTCTCTAAAAATATGCCCTGCTATGTTTGGCGGTAAAAGACAGACACTGTCTTATACATCTATGATGCCCTTTGTGCTACACTATTAATTTCGCCATAAATTAAGTAAGACACTATTTAACAAGACTGTGTAAGAAATATTTAAATCTTTGAAGCAGGAATTTTATCAAAATAACTAAGATATTCTTCTCCAATAGAGAATAGTGTCCTGTAGATTATAAATACTAACTAATTTTTTACAGAGCGATAATCACCTCTTATTTTAAGAATAATAATAAACAGTGGAAAAAACGCCGAGTTTCTAAAGTTACGGCTTGTGGTAATTTCTAAGGTGCAGTAATCGGCATGTTTTAAAGGATAAACAAATCGCAAACTGTGACCGAATAACGAAAACTTAACCGAACTTAATCGATCACAATCCGTTGCGTTATAACTTAATAAACCAAACATGTAGCCTAATTTATGAAAGTGAATATAAGTTGTGTTTCGACTGACGATTTATCTTTGTTCGAAAACCTACTTGTTCCGTTTATGGAGAACTGAGAAAATTCCGGGGAATATATGCCTAATATCGTGACAAATGTTTGGTAATGTAACACGATATGAAATACGTTTCGAAAAGTAGCAGCGGAGCAAAAATTGGTCCCTTGGTGGTGCTGCATGTTTTACCAACTCCTAAAGACATGAGTATAGATACAGCACAGGTGACACGATAATTGGCAGGCAGAAAACAGAATGCATGAACAAAAAATGATACAGATCCACCTCGCCCATCACAAATCTGTGGGACTAAATTTGGAGCTCGGTGTAATAAGCCGGCTACCAATCGCAACGACCTGTGAGAGCCTAGTTTCTACGTCCGCAGACTACGACGCGTTCACTGGATACTCTTTGTGTGTAATGCTGTGGCAGTCCGCTCTGCACTCTTCACACGTTATGGCCAATGGCAAGCCTCCTACAATACATCATCTTGTCTTCTTTTTAATTCGCCCTTCCCCTCCTGTTCTAAATGAAGTACAAAACATATCCCATTCGCCTGCAAAGTGGATACGGAAATAAACAAATCGTGCAGGCGTTGTGGACATAATCTGTGGCAGGCAGTTGAAGCAAAACTGCATTACGTCATTCGAATCATGTCTTTGAATAGGAGTGGCGTTTGTGTCAATTGCAGTAGGCAGTTTTTATAGAATGAATATTTGTGTCTAACCGTTGATCCTAATTTGTATCTAATCAGAGTTGCAAGAATCCTTCTTATATACCGACGAGTCCCACAGTTATTCTAGAAATTCTCCGCATTTTACGGAACCCGATGGTTCATTACCGCTTTCACAGCAGACCGCCACTTGTACCTCTTCCGATCCAGACTGTCGTCCACGTAATCGCATCGCGTTGTTTAAGATCTATTTTAATCTTATCCTCCCACATGGATCTGGACCTTCCTAGCGGTTTTTTACTTCAGGTTTTCCCTCCGAACACCAGCATGTATTACAGTTCATATATTGCGATCCGTGTGTTTTAGATGGCAAACGGGAAGACAAAAAATCATAGCCTGAATGGAAGAAGGCGTTATTTAGATTTAATCTGATTGTAATCTCTTCAGACATGCAGTCCTGGCTTCTTAGTGTTGTTCCTGAAGTTTTGAATTCTTTTTTTCTTTTTGTGTCTGACCTCTTCTGCCTATGCACTGTAGTTATAGAGTGCTATTGTTAGGCCTGATCACACTCCATGACACACACTTGGTGGAACTCTTCTGGGCGAGCGACTGGCCCGTCGCAAAGACCTCTACCCGACAACACACATTCACAAGAGACAGATATCCATGCCCCGGCGGGACTCAAACCCTTCAATCCCAGCAAGCAAGCGACCGCAAACGTACCCCTTCGAGAGCGCGGTCACCGGGGTCAGCTTTTGACACATTGTACAAGAATCTGTTACCCATTTTTGTTTTGTGATTTTGCCCTGCATGCTTTGCATGCGATATAACTGCACATAGCCTATTCGTATTCTCAGCACGTTATTTCTCGAGCGACTTCCTTATCAGCGATGAATTTAGACTTTTTGTACTAATTATGTCTTCGCCCAGTAAATCGTCACTATCGGCGTGTCCCGTTCAGATTCAATGCTTCCTGGTTCACTTAGACCATTATAACGGCGTGTTCTAAGGTAAAGTTGAGAGGAAGTAACGATAAAGGAACTTTTTTAAAGACAGTTCTGAATACGAAATGTGTTAAACGAATGTTTCCTTCTACGGACGTTACTCTGATTTCTATGTACACATATTTTAATAAACCTGGCTATTTTTGTGGCATATCATATTAAATGAGAATAGTAAACAAATCTCTTCCAAAGGAATCGCAATTTTTTTATAGTCTGTAAGTAGTTGCCATACTAGTGCACTGAATTCCCATTTTTCTCAAGTATCTGAAAAACAGAAAACTTCTTATCAGTATCTGATCTCTTACGTTGAAACCTATATTCATTTTTCTTAACGAATTCCTCTACATGTGGAGGTAATATTGACAGAAGAATGTTTGACGGAATTTTGTACGTTGTACAGAACAGTGATATTTTTCGCAAATTAGTGCAATTTGCTCTACCGTCCATCTTATAAATAGGCAAAATAATTGATTCCTTCGACTGCAGAGACATGCTTCCCGTTTTCAAAATCAATAAATAAGTTTACGGAGACAATAACCAAACCTATTTACATTCACGAAAGAAATTACGGGCAGAATGAACTAAAGGATTGTCTGCAGTTGTTTAGTTCAGAATTTGTTTTCTTCCCATTTAATATTATAAACACTATAAAAAACGATTTTACTTCTATATATTATCTAACAACATGGGGCACGTGGTGGTGCAGTTGGTTGAGGTACTGCGCTACAAGCTGGAAGGTCGCGGAATCAATTCCCGACGATTTCGTTGGAATTTTTTATTGACATCCTTCCGGCCGCGTTACCCGTATGGCCCTGGGGTCGACTCAGCCTGTAACAGAAGTGAATACCAGGAACATTTCCTGGAGGTAAATGTGGCCGGTGCGTAGGGCAGACAACCTTACCATTTTCATGCGCCGATTGTATTGAAATCTGGGAGCTTAGGCCTCCTGAAACCCTCAGGGTCTGTCCAGGTCTGTACTGGGATTGCATTACCTTTATTGAATAATATAGGAATGGAAATATTCCGAACTACAGTAGTGTCTTTTGTCTTATATGGGCGTGAAATTCGGTCTCTGATACTGAAGGAAAATCTAGAGTATGGGTGTTCGATAATAGGTTGCTGAAAAAGATATTTGGGTCCAAGTCAGGAGACATGGCAGGGGACTGAGGAAAATCCCGTAATGAAGGGTTCTATGACTTTTGTTATTTACGAGATTTTTTGTGTGTGATAAAATCAAGAAAACTGAAAGAGTGGGACATGTAACACGTATAAATAAATGGAATCGTGTGTACAGGGTTTTGGTTGGGAAATTAGAAGGAATTAGACCGCGTGAAATACCTAGTTATCGACGGGAAGATATTGCTAAAATGGATTTCTGAGAAGTAGAATGGGAGCGTTTGGACTGGACCGACCTGACGTAAAATATGGCCGAGGGGCAGCCTGTTGTGAATTAGAAAATGTCCTATTTGGTGCAATAAGATTTGGAGAATTCCTTGACCGGCTGAGAAAATAGTAACTTCTCAATTAGGAAGGGCTTTATGGATTTAATTAGTTACTTAGTTGGATCGCAGAATTTATTGTCCTAGCTCCTAGCTGAATCTTTTTTTCAAATCGATAGATAAATTGTGATTTTTGTCTTTTTAAATTTCCAAAGGCCATCTGAATCTTACAGACACTGGGATCAGGTTTAAGCATCTCAGCAGTGTGTATTTAATTTTGCCCAACATCACTGATCGCACGCACATACAATAAAGGACTGAAGTGCTTTTCCATTCATTCAAAATACCACTAGAATCTACAAAGTCTTTGCTTTCTCTGTCGTCTTCCAAGTTAGTTAAAAGTTGGTAGCCCTTCTTAAAACTATTTGTACATCTACGTAGGTCCTTAATATTTTTGCTCTTACTCTATTTAATAATTATTAATTTTTATTTTAAAGAATTTATGAAGAAAAAATTTTAAATTAAATTAAGAAAACTGCACTGAAAGTTGAAAACAAAATTTTTATACAACTCATTCATTACGCAGTCCGTCTTAAGACAGGTCCGTAACTCTTTCCAAAGCGAATTATTGACATAGTGCGAAAGAGTGCTTCTTCTTTCAATTTTTAGCAATCCCTATTTTCCCTTAAGGTCATCCAAGAGCTGCTTACGTCTTCGTCCTCGACTTCCCGTCACTTCTAAGATTCCCTCTATCTTTCTCTCAAGAACGTGTTTTAGTAGTCAGTTTTTACGCAAAATGTGACAAATCCATTTAGCTTTCTTTTTTTTACTTCTAAGGATATTCCTCTACTTTTGACTCTTCGTAATTTACTTAAAACGCAGTTTCTACGTCACAGTACAAACACTGCTTTCTCTAAACATAAATGCGTTCTTTAATCATCCTTAAAAATAACTGCCCTTTACAGTAGAAAGTAAATGAAACCCCTACTTAGTACATCGTGTGGACGAAATGCTGAGTTCTTAATGTTAAAGCAGACGGATTATACAGTAACCACTGTGTTTTAAAAGAACTCCATTGGAAAAAGACGTTAATCTCTTGAGAATTGAAGCCGAGTAGTTCGGTAAACATTTCGCTAAGGACGGAGGCGAAGGGTGTTCTGAAATATTGGTACCTAACTACAAAGCTACAAAGTTAAAAAACAACAAAACAATACAGCCTCACATTAACAAAATGGAGGTTTATGGTCATTACTGCCACAACTTCAAACTTTAGTTAAGTAGAGAAATTCAAATATTTCAAAACTGCAGCAAAAATTAGGAGCTCCGTTAATAAGACAATTGAGATCACACTATGCTGGCGAATGTCCGGCATAAATGTTTGGGTTTGGTAAAATATGGGGAAATTCTTGACTAGCTAAATGACAATTAACTACTGACAAAGACTCTGTTGTTTGGAATTATGAGTGAAATTTAGGTAAAGTTTGAAATCTCTCTTTTCACAAAAATAAAAAAAAACGAAACACATGTTTATAATTTTATCTGTTTTTTTCTATACGGATGTAAAATATTTTGGCTCAAACTAACCTAAAAACTTTGATTGTGGTTGTGTTCGAGGTGCTGACGTAAGAATTTGGACCTAAGAGGAAGAAAGTAACGGAAAGGTAGAGATAATTGTAAAATGAGGTGCTTCAAAGCTAATACCCTTCTGATTAGTTCGTGCGTTATGTTTCTGGAGTCATTATTTACTCGTAGGATAGCCTAACTCACTCACAATCCGTCAGGTAGGACTCGCGCAGTTCCATTCAGAGAGACAATTCGTTTCGCAACTCCTTCGTGAATTTACATCCTAACAACAACAATAATAATAATAATAATAATAATAATAACAAGAACAGCAGAAGCAACAGCAACAGTAGTTCACTTGTCATCAGATTTAGGACGAACTGTCAATATGTGGCCTAACTGCTGGCTAACATCAGACAGGTTCCATATCTATGAGGAGAATATGAAACCACGTTTTGTACCTGCATCAGGTACAGCAAAATTTATGACAAATAAGGTCGTCAGCAGCTGCTCTAAGGCCTGAAGGAATGCAGGCTCTATTAACCACGGATGTCTTTTGAACACACCGACATCAAAGTTGATTCTGCCATCTGTAGTGACAGGCCACGTTTGAACGGTCCGTACAAACCGCAGCCAAAGTGCAACCTAATACGTTCTGCCATAATTTATACCATCTTTAATATATTAGATGACTATGGGTGACTGCGTGCTCTTGAATAATACGTAGATACAAACATGATACTGGGCTTATTGTTCATATTGCTATTTTGTTCATTATTTGTATGAGAGAGGTACAGAGCTGAAAGCTACGCAGCATGAATAGGGGGCAGATTGCCAGGTGAGGCTTGTTTGTTGATACTGTGGGCACATGTTCCTCTTGAATCTTGTTTTTATGGGACGATGAGAAAGGAAAAGAGGAGGATTGAGTAGTTAGATATCCTCAATTTACTGCCAAAGGTAACGTAGGTTATAATTTACCTGTTTTTGAACTTACACCTTCTGGGTCGGAAGCTACGTCTTGCAGTTTGATACAGACATTCTAACATTTCGAAGAATCGTAGTGCCTTCATCTTCAGGGTCAAGCAATCCATATGTTATTCTCTATCCTAGAAAATGTCGTAAACAATTTATCCATCGACACAACCTAATATTCCAGCAAGCTGGAACCTTCAGCAACACCCCCCTGAGAACTTCATATTTTGCACCCATCACCTTAACTCTGCGAAGCCTGAAGTTTGTTTAGATAATACTAAGTATAAAAACCAATTTACCACCTCAGATTTGATGTGTATTGGACCATGTATCGTTGTGATAACTGAAGAATAAGAATCAACTAGATGGTACTTATTGTTTCATTACACTTATGATCGGCTCAACATGTTTTTCAGGCACTATTATGCACATCATTAGGAGCTCACGACGATAGTGCTGATTACCACATGGGCCGTACGGTTATTGGGTTGCTTTCGGTTGGAAGTTAGGTGCAGGCAGCCTGGATAAGTGTCTGGGCAGCAGGCTATTGCACGAATCGTGCTATAGCCTGCAACTTCCAACCAACAGCAACCCAAGAACCGGACGGCCCATGTGGTAATCGGCACTATAGTCGTGAGCTCCTGCTGATGGGCACAATAGTGCCGGAAACATGTCGAGCCTATCATAAGTGTGATAAGAAACACTAAGCGTAATAAAGCATCTAGTAGGTTCTTTTTCTTCAGTTACCACCTCAGAGTAAACACGCTACATCTCTAACCTAATAGCCGTTTAATTATTACTGTTCTGGAAAAAGATTGCTCTTTATTGTGGGAATTAGAGAGCACACATAAATATTCTGTGCGGACAACATGAACATTTATGTACTATTAATTCCTACGGTATGCACATGGTTACCATCCTGTTTTAAGAGGCTAGAGTCGCCTGCAGGTTGTCGCAGCCTCTTCGACAGCTGAGCAAAGAAAGCAGTCTATACGTCCTTGGACAGGCGCACTGAACTGCAACTGTGCGCAAGAACAGACATTGCAGCAGCTGCTCAAGAAATTTCCCCCCGCGTGTGTAGGACTATCCACGTCCTCACTACAGTCAGCCATTTTTCGCTACTCAGAATCAGATGCCTGTATGCTACAACCTTTCTTTAAGATGCAGTTGAATATTATCATTTCATCTAATATTAAGATTAGCATGGAATTTTTATTTTCCAGTTTGTCAACTACATTCCGTGTGTATTTTCTTTGGCACGTTTTAAAATCTACCTAACTAACAAACGGACTTACTTACTTACTTACTCCTTGGCTCTACGGTCCTGTGAGAGCCTTGGCCTCCTTTTTACCAAGGCCCATTCTTTCCTATCGAATGCATTCTGTCGCCATCTCTTAACCTTCATCTCCCTAGATCCTTCTCTGCATATTCCAGCCATCTCAATCTAGGTCTTCCCCTTTTTCGACTTCCCTCCGCTTTACTCTCAAATATTTTCTTACCTGCTCTTCACTGGTCCATTCTTACTGCATGTTCAATCCATTCCAATCTCTTCTTTTTAATATTTACTACTATGTTTAGATTTTTATATAGCTCCCTTAATTCCCGATTTGTTCCTGTTCCCTATCTACCTTGCTCTGTCACTGGTCCACATATCCTTCTTAATATTTTCCTGTCCCTGGTACCCGGTTTTTTCCTGTCCATCTCAGTCATAGTCCAAGTCCGAAGTCTAAATTAAGAGAGCTGAGTTACTTTCCTTTCTCTCTCTGTAAAATATAGTAATACCAAAGTCTTAAATTAATAAACAGAACTATGAACTGCCAGTAACACTCAAAGTGATTCTTGTGCTTCATTTGTCACCGCACCACAACGACATAAAAAGGAGTTCACGCTTTCGTACAAAGACATAGATAAGTACTTACGTAACCATATTAACCCAGCAACATAATCAATACTTCAACGCACAGTAAGTACAGAGGTTTCATACCTTCTCTGCTATTACACAAACCATGTTTTTTTAGCTAACCTCTTTTCTTTGTTGCAGGTGTCTTCCATAAACAGGGTGCTCCGAAATCTCGCTGCCCAGAAGGAGCAGCAAGTAACCGCGCAGAACGAGTCGGTTTACGACAAGCTGCGGATGTTCAATGGACAAACCCCCGGCTGGGCCTGGTATCCCGGTACGCCACCAACACCCCATCTTAGCCTACCACCCAACCCAGCAGCAGCCACGGTACTCCCCGGCAGTCACATAACCCGCGACGACATTCAGAAGAGAGGTACGTCCTTAACAAGAAACACTAATAGTCTACTCCACAGTAGCTAGAGAATTATAGCTAGAGAATTATAGCTAAGCTGCGATTGCTAAATTATTTCATAACACCTCAGGCATGTTGTCTACACAAATAACACATAAAATACTGTTTCTACCTAACAGAGATCACAGCGGGTTTCGATTTTAAAGACAAAATTCTTAGGGATATGTTAGTATTAATCTCTCTTTATTATGAGTATCAAAAAAGCATAAATATATATGTTTACTGTGTGGGAAAAATTGAGAATTTGTGAATGTTGTTTAAGGTGCTAGGCTATTTAAACATAAAAGTGCGATTTCAAATTTTATGGCAACTTTCACAAACACACACACATATAAAACACTAATGCACAGGGTTTACACCTTGCCTAATAAACTGCTTACATTTGCAGATTATTTAGTGTCCTTGGTTTGAAAATTCAGACACTAAAATTGGAGGTAGCAAGTTTATTCAAAATAGTAGAAACAAATTACAAAATACACCGTGTAGCAAACAAGGTGAAAATACTAAGTAAATAGGCTAAACTTACTCTAGGGACAGATTCGTGTGCAGTAAATTGTCGTTTCTTTACTTAATTTTAAACTTTGTCGCTTTAAATGGAAGAGAGAAGCGCTCTGTTTAATGACGCTGTCAATTCCACGGATAATTGACAATATGTAAATTAAATATGAGTATGTAGAATTAGTGGAATGATGATGAGAGAGTAAAACCGTAGTATTAGTCACGCTGCAGGTAAAGTTTGCCTTTAATGGATTCCAAATTTCATTACTGTGTTCTGAACATTTCGAAACTTGGTGTTACAATCCGCAAGAAAAATTCTTTCTACACCCTCAGTCCCTATCTTTTTTAATATCTATTTTAATATTATCTTCACATGTAAAAATATGTCTTAGAAGAGATCTTTTCACATTAGGTTTTCATACCAATATTTTCACCATGAAATTTTGCTCTGTCCCATGCAGGCTCTACATTTCTCTTCTAGCCAATCTTGGCTGATTTGAACAATATAATTACAGTTGGTGACAAACATAGATTATGAAGCTCTTCGTGTTGCAGTTTCATCCACAATCCTGCTACCTACACCTTATTAGGTCCTAACATTCCCTTCATCCACCTCTTATTTCGTTCCTTCCTTTCAGTAATATTATTAATTTTGAAGGTAAAAATAAATGTGAATTTGCCGCTATGCACACTGTCAAGCAGAGTGACAGATTTATTCATTCCTAATACAGTATAATCTCGACAGTTCGAGGTGAACGGGGTCAACGTTGTCTCGACTTACCGAAAGCCCTAACTACATAGATTACAACACTTTAGAACATACGATTACGTACGCAAAATGGTATACACATTCTATTAATACGTACTATGTATAACATCGTATTAGAATATCAGTGTATACAACAGTACAAGAAAAGGCTATTAACAGAACCTATATTATTAACCTACACTGTAAGGAAATCAGATACTTTCCTGCCATTTAACTGTTTAATGATATTATGCCTTTGAAATGGCGATCGTTTCGCTGCAAGATCACGTCATTTTTCGAGAGCAGAACATCAGTCTGGGTTGTCTTTGTATTGATGTAGTTAGGCACGTTATCTGTACTGTACTGTACCTCACAGTGGTATTCACTACAGCCCATCGGATCGGACGAAAAGGACTGTCGAATTGTCAGGTTTCGGATAATCGAGACTGAACTGAATTGTAAAGATATAAATATAACATTGTCTCTCTTAATATTCGTGAAATCAAACTTTGGTTATTGCAAGGTAGGCACGCGACCTGCCCTGTGTGGAAACAATCAGTTTTGGAAAAGAGATTCAGTGTGTCACTGTCGCTTACATAGCCGTACTGGAGGGACGATATTTATAGAACGATTATTATTCAAATAATTATTGAAAGCTGTTGCGGGTTTGGGGGTTAGGAGAGGTTGGTGGAAGGAGGTGGGAGGTGGGAGGAGGGTTGTAAGCGAACAAGCAACTACGCTGGTCCTGTGTGTACATGCGTTCGCTGGCAAACATATCTCCCCGCGAGTGGCTTAGCCCTCCTGCATAATACACACACAACACGGCAGCTTTCCCAAACATTAACAAACGTATCCATAACAGTGCACAGTAGCCTGAACATGTTGATGGCAGGTGGCTTCATTATGCGAAACAACATCTAAACACACATCATGTAATGGCGCATCATGCCAACATCACAACACTAAAAGGAAACTCATCATAATTTTGTCGATATTTGCTCCTACTTGCGCCCAACGTGGTCTAGTAGGCAAAAAAATACACCTGAAGGAATTTCTTAATTTACACTCTTCACCATATTAAACTGGCGAGGCATACAGCACGTATAGTAATATGTTGAATTGGTGCTAAATTTGAGTGGAAAACCTGAAGTGAATAGACCGGGTTGACGGATAGAAAAGTTGATAGCGTGAGGTTATTAAGAAGTGACAGGAGAGAGTAAAATCGTACATATTATTATTATTATTATTATTATTATCATCATCATCATCTCTTTTATGCATGGTATTTATACTTATATTCCTCAGAAAAACTATTTCCCTAGGGAATACAGTGTTGCTGATACTCTTTTATTACTATTCATGGTGCTTATATCGTTGGTTTCAGTGTTGAATCTATTGTACTTTTACATTAGTACTTTCCGAAGTATGTGTGCAGTGCCCAATATGGCTGTTTTCTGTATTATCATTATTATTATTATTATTGCGGTTTTCCTCAGTCCCTATAGTTAAACACAATTACAGCAGGTTTCCAATTCACTCTTCACCACGCATCCTCTTATTGGACACTGTAAGTTGTGAACTAATCAATTCAGATCGTCAGTAAATAAGTGCCTGACGAATTATTTTAAATTTAACATTAAACAAAGCAGAACACAAATATAGCTAGTTTTCCTTCTTACATTTTTTGAGTGGGATGAGATGATATTTTTGCAAAACTGTAGTCTTAGGTGGACCTACTGTGCCTAAACTGCACGAAAAAATGAATAAATATGGAGAAACGATGGAATGAAATTTCACAGGGAAAACCGAGATTTTCTGACAGAAACTTTTCCAATGCCGTTATGACCAACACAGGTCTCAAATGCAATGATCCAAGGAACGAACCCGAAAAACCGAGGTAAGAAACAAGCGACTGCACTCAGGTCCTTACAAACTCAAACGTATAGTGAAGTTAAATGGCTCTCAATTTATCACTGAGGCCTCCGGTTTCGGCGGGAAGTCAATTTAACAAACAAAAATTAAAATGTCGCTGAACAATTTTCCATTTTGACCAGTTCCTCTTACCTTCCGTAAATTATCGCCTTTATTCCTCTTTCTCAAATATCACACAAATCAATCTGCGCCTCTAATAAGATGGAACATCCAAGAAATTAATATTCTTGCTGGTGGTGTTTCTTGATTTCACATGAGATGTCCTTTGGCTTCACCCCAATACACACTTTAAAACATTAAATCTCTCTTTATCGAAAAGTAAACTGTTCCATGACTATGAATCTCACCGATGGACCGTGCATTTCGTAACATCACTTCAAATATTAACCAACAAATGCACCTATATAACTTTCACTTAAAACACATAAAACTACTTCGACATTTTTCGATCTTTTCAGATCATCATCAGGGAGTTTCGTCGTTCCTTGCTAAAGTTATTATATATTGAAGATTTGGTTCGTTTTTGTAAACAAGGTGT
>Ga0123355_10012954_pt1 | contig 12950 bp, 5 predicted proteins | sample TergutEmb28metaG_3_FD_89872 | JGI IMG/M metagenome (GOLD analysis project Ga0123355, IMG submission 89872) | Embiratermes neotenicus P1 segment gut microbial communities from Petit-Saut dam, French Guiana - Emb289 P1 | ecosystem: Host-associated > Arthropoda: Insects > Digestive system > Gut ... | reverse complement strand
GGTTTATCGTCCAAATGTCGGACGAGTTCCACCTTCCGGTTCTCCTGTCCTGTTTGTCGTCTTTTTCCCTTACCAGAGGATCAGCGAGGTTCGCCCCGAAAGACGTTGCAGTTGCAAACCTTGGGCCACGACGCAGGCCCGGCCGAGTGCTTCAGTTCACAGATTTATCAAATGAAAAAATATGGGGACAGTGGCCAGACATCGAATTTCTGACGTCAAGTCGAAGGGAGAATTGACACATTGACACATTGACACGATGGTGTCCTTCCGGGCAGCGCGCGGAGCATCATCCGCCGGAGGTCGCTCGTTCGCCGATGTGGTGGTGTTGTCTCGCACTCAACTCTTGTCGATGGCCTCTGACAATAGTTCACTATTGGCCGCGAGCGACCTCGGCTGTTCGAGAGCAATCGGCTTCCTGTTGAAGCTGGGTCTGTGGAGGTTTGAAGATAACTTTGTAGGGCTGTGCGCGTACAACAGAACTGCAACGGCATTTAATCGATGGGTATCAAGCCACGCTCAATCGCGACTCGCGTTGCCTCGGTTCGATGTGAAACCTCAAGCTTGGTGCAAATGCTCTTGATCTGGTTCTTAACTGTGAACTCGCTTACCTCGAGCGCGTGGCCTATCTCCCGATTCGTAAGACCTTTCGCCATCATTTCGAGAATCTGAAATTCGCGAGTGGTTATATCCTTTCGCGTGCACCGCTCATCAAATTTTTCCAGGATCCTCTTTGAGAACACATGTTGGCCAGAATGAACTCGATGGATGGTGCTTAGCAGCTCTTCGCCTGATGCGTACTTATTGATGTACGCGCAGGCGCCTTCCTTGAGTGCCTGATAGATGTCCTCCTCAAGTTCGTAGCTGGAAAAGACTATTACTTTGGTGTGGGGAGCCAGCTTTCGCACAGATCGCAACAGGTCAATCCCGTCCACTGGAAGCATTCTCAGATCGGCCAAGACCACATCTACGCCGGTCGTAGAGACCGTATTCAGGGCTTCTTCCCCGGTCGCACACACAGCAACCAGATCAATGGAGCTGAAATTCAGCACCATGCTCCGCAGGCCTTCCCTTACCACGGGATGGTCATCGACGATGAGTAGTCGAATCTTGTCATGGACGGTCATGTGGGCCCTCGATGAGTCTGACCTTTCCTGAGCTGAAGCATCGAAATAAGATCGCGACCGCGCTCTGAAGGGGTGGGAAGAGCGGCTCTCCAGGCAAACCTCGCTCGCGCTGATCATAAACATCCTGCCAGCTGTCAGCAATTGCCCCCACCCAAACTCCGGCAGGCGGAGCCCGGGGAACTCGCGTCGACCGGTGGGAAGCGCCAACGGGTTCTTGGACACACTATGCTTTGCTCGCAACCGGACTTGACGCGACTGTCGCGGCGTCAAAAACTGACTCTGGCCCCCAGCTGAATCCAGCGTGGATTATATTGCCCCGTGGCCTTGCCAAAGCTACCATCCGGCAAGTTCGAATCGACACTGTTGAGGTTGGGCCGGTTAAATGCGTTAAAGAAGTCGAAGCGCAGTTGAAAGGCAACCCGTTCAACGATTTTCGTGTTCTTCGCCAGGCTGATGTCGGTGTTTGCGTATCCCGGCTCCCGGAAACCGTACGCAGCCTCGTTCCCTTCAGTACTTAAGGCTGGCACCGTAAACTGGCCGGGAGCAAAAACTCCGTGCAAATAGGCGGCCCGGCTGGTCCCCTGGTGATAGCTTGCCACATCGGGAAAATCGTAATTAAATCCGTCAGCGTTGTAGTCGCCACCGGCATCGCCGATGATCGTGCTGCCGGACCGGCAGCCGCCGTTTACGGGAGCCGCACCGCCGCTGCAGATGGGAATAAACGGGGCATTGGTGTAGACCACGAACGGGGTTCCGCTCTGCAGGATGGTCACGTTGCTAATGCTCCAACCATCGGTAATTCTACCCAGCAAGCTCGTGGGGGAGTGGAATCCTGGCAGGTTATAGTCAAGCGCCAGCGAAAAACGGTTGGGAGCATCCCAGACTGAGGGTCCATAATACTGACTCGGATTCGTAAATGCCGGATAAATCTGCGAATCATCCCTGGACTGGGAACGCGTGTACGATGCGCTGAAATAGCCGCGATGCCGGAAGCGTCCGCGAATCGCGGTAATCAAAGCATTGTAGCGCCCGAAAGCCCCATTCTGGGCATAGGTGATCGCTCCAAAGCTGGGATTGAGACGCGTAAGCGTGCCGTTATTGGCGAGGAGAGCTCCCGCAAAGCGGTTGATATCGGTGCCGTACGAAGTAGCGCTCTCCTGCCCTCCGCCGCCAATCAAATTGTCGGAGCGGGAACCGGAGTAGCCGATGCTCGCAACCATGCCTTCGGCAAGCTTGCGCTCCAGGCTGGCCGTATAGTTGTAGGTGACGGGCGAACTGAGGTTGGGATCGATACCGCCGACGTTGATCTGAGAGTTGGCCAGTCCACCGTGTGAATCGAGCTGTGTGCTCGGAAGCGCCGGGTATGGAAATCCGGCGGGTGTGGATGGGTTCGTTCCCAGCGCGAACATCGGGGACGCCGTCCCTCCGGTGCTCAGGAAGGTGGGGACGATCCAGCCGGGTGGATTGCCTTTCAATCCGTTCTCGTCGTTGCCCAACGTAGGCCAATCGTGATAAATACCGGCCCCGCCCCGAACCACCCAGTTCCCGCTGCCGCTCGGATCCCAGGAAAATCCTGCGCGCGGGCTGAATACGTTTGCCAGCGAATGATTGAAAACGTTGCCCTGCTGCAACATGAATCCATTCGCACTTTCCTGATCCGGAGTCACACCCGGTCCCAAGTGAAAGTTAGCGAGTACCGTTCCACTGAGAGGATAGGGATTGCCGAAATCGTCCCAGCGCAGACCATAGGTGAGGGTAAGCCGGTTACGAATTTTCCATGTGTCTTCCACGAACAAGCCATGAATGGTGAGTGCGTACTCATATTGTCCTTTGGCAGGCTGGCCGCTCAGGGGATTGTAGGCTAACCCTGACTCGGAGTATGGCGTATCCTCGGCCAAGGCAAGAAGGTTATTGAAGCTGAAGTTGGGCTGATTGTAAATCGGGGCGAACAATGCCAGGTCGTCGCCATGCCGGCCCTCATAACCGAACTTCAAACTGTGAGCGCCCGCCACCATGGTCAACACATCCCGCCAGTGATAGTTATGCTGAATGAAATCCCCTTGCGCGAATCCAATACCAAAACCCACACTCTGACTGGTAACCGAAATACTTGGAACAATGAAATTCCCGGTTGCCTCGTTGACGCCCTGCACCTTGTTGTAACCAAATCCCGCTTCATTCAGCAGAGAGGCAGAGAAGGTGTGGGTTTCGTTGATCTGCAGCGAATCGGTCACATAATAATCCGACGTATCAAACGCCGGGCGGACCGCAGGTCCACCCGTTTGCAGCGTGGTGCGGAAGACTGTGCCGTAAACACGATCTTTCGAGAAGTACTTATCCATGCGGGTATTCCACTGTATTCCGTTACGGTAATTGGACGAGTTGAATACACCGTTGTCCACCATGGCGAGAGAGCAAGGCAGGTTCGATGTTGCGGCGGTACCGCAGGAACCGGGAAAGACATCTGCCGCGGTCAAAGCTATACCGGTTCTGCTGGCCCCACTGGGCGTGTATTTTTCGAGTATGGAAGTCCCCAGAGTGTTCGGAAACTTCTGTTGTGCCCAATTGGTGAATTGCGGATCCTCGAAAGTGAGGGTCTGACCGGCGGTCGTTTGCGTCGCGCGAAGTGGTTCTATGGCAAAGAAAAAGAAGAACCCACGCTTGGGGAGAATTGGTCCGCCAATCGCGCCTGAAAAGTTGTTGCTATGAAAAGGAGCGTAGGTGCGAGGTTGTGCGAACTCGCTGAGCGCCCAAAGGTTCTGGTAGGTGAAGTAGTCACTGGCGCTGCCATGAAACTGGTTCGTCCCGGACTTGGTTGTCATCACCATCTGCAAAGAACTGGCGCGTCCATATTCAGTCGAAAAAGTGTTCGGCTGGATCGAAGTTTCCTGGATCCCGTCCGGGTTCGGCGTCAGGTTCAAAACACCAGGACGGATATCGCTGGTCACATCCATGCCATCCACCACGTACATGTTGCCAACACTTCCGCGTCCGTTGGCGCTGGCATCGACCTGGGTCTCGGTCGAGTAATTGTCAGCCGCCGATCCGGGGCTTCCACCCGGCGCGAGCCCGAGGCCGGTGACGCCCGGCGCGACTGTGGTCAAGGCCAGCAAATTCCGCCCCGCGAGCGGGAGGTCGGTCAATTGCTGACTCTCAATTGTCAGTTGCGTGCGGGAATCCGCTGTGTCCAAAATCGGCGCCTCGCTAGTCACCGTAACCGATTCCCTGACGGATCCTATGTTCAGCCGCACGGGTACGTCCGCGGTCTGGTTGGTAAGCAATGTCACGGTAACGGCAGCAGGTGCGAACCCCTGCGCACTGACGGAGATCTTGTAATTTCCTGGAGCGAGGCTCAAAAACCTGTAGTTACCCGTAGCGTTCGTTTTGGCGGTCTGGCTCACACTGGTCGCTGTATCCTCTACCGTTACAGAAGCGCCGGCGACGGCTGCTCCTCTGGCATCGTGCACGTCACCTTGTACGTTTCCGCTGAATTGAGCCCATGCCGCTACGCCGTAAACAAGCAATCCCACCCCAAGGACGGCTCCACGAAGAGCATTCTTCATATATGCCTCTTTGTCTGAAGCGTTCAACCCGCTTCGCAGCGAGTCGTCGGAGTCATTCTGCGGGTGAATGGTATTTCTCTGGGAATCAGGGAAGCTATAGTCTGAACGGACTAAAGAGCGTGTTTTGACAACTGCAGGTGGGTAGCTCAGGCGATTTCGCAATCTGGAGGTGATTCGTCAGGGGGCCAATGTCGTGGTGAGACAGGATTTTGGCAAATCTGCCGCGTCAGGCCGAGTTGGGAACTTTCTCCGCATCGGATGCTCTTGCGGATAACGTGGAGCCTGTTTTCGAGCGGCCATTCGCCGGTGACCAAAATTTTGCGATGCCCAGGATTGCCGCAATATCGCGAAAGGTGAAGCGCGGCTGAACTTCGCCGTCCAGGAGCACCGTCGTGCCCTTCGAGCCGCTGAAGACCTCGAAACGCGCGCCAATCATCTCGGCCCGTTTGGACATACCGTATATTCCAAAACCAGATTCATGAGTGGTGTGAGAGAAACCTGGGCCGTCATCGCCGACCGACAGCATCAAGCGATCTCCTCGATGCTTCAGTTCGATCGTCAATCGAGAAGCTCCGGCGTGATGCACCGCGTTTGAAATCGCCTCCTGCCCGACCCGGAAAAAGCAGTCGGCTACGGCAAGAGGCAAACGCTCGATCTCGCCGTCGATTGCACAAACGACCTGCATGGGTCCGTCCGCCACGAGCCGGAGTGCGGTCATCTCGAGCGCGTTGGCGAGGTTGTCCAAAGCGGCGATTTCCGTTCTCAGACTGGTGATACTGCGCCGAAGCTCCTCGTGGCTTTCCTTGACCATGCTCCGCGCTCGCTCTATCTGCTGCAGTGCGACCTCGGACTTGCTGATATTGGTCACTGCAGAACTGAGCTGAAACGCAATTCCGGCAAGACTTTGAGAGACGGTGTCATGCAGATCGTGCGCCAGGAGTTCGCGCTCTTTTGAGGCTTGCATGAGATGGCGCTCGCGGAGGCGATGATTGATCGTGATGAATACAATGACAAAACCGACCATCGTCGTGGAGACGATTGCAATCTTGAGCGGCGTCCACCAGCTTGCGCCATGAACCACCCGAATCGAATCTTCACTCGGCGAGACCAGCAAGCCGAACGCGCTGTTGCCCGCAAATTCGGGGTTGGAGGATACTACCCCCAGGATCTGCAACTCACTCGCTGGCCGGATGTCCTTGGCTGAGGGCATGTAATGCCCTGCTTCGGCAATTGCGTGGAACACCTCATCACGATTCTCCAGTTCAAGGACAAGTTGCTCCGTTCCAGTTGTCCAGGTGCGTATTAGTTGTCCGTCAATAAGTACGAGATGCCCATCCTTTGTGCCGGTTGCCGCTTCATCGGCAGTGATCATGGGGGGAGAAGAAACAGTCTTGGACCAGAGCGTTTTCACGTGTCCGTTCCGCATCACGAATTCTCCTCGAGAGCGCACTACGGTACCGGTGATTTCGACTTCATCGCCGATCGCGAGTGCAGGCGCGTCATGGGAAAGCACGGCTATGCCCCCAGTCTGGTCTTCCACATACATCATCGGAGAGATTAAAGTAACCACTCCATGAATGGAGAGCGGAGTATCGCGGACGGTGGATAGAAGCGGAATGGAGGAGATGGTTGTGATCTGGCCCTCTAATCTGCGGCTGAGTGCCTCCTTGGTCATGGGCCCTTTCTCGTTGAAATGTGGATCCGCGGTGTGCAAAGTCCCATCTCGATTGGAGCCCAGAGGTGTCCCCTCCATGAGCTGCCGCAGATCATTTATGGTTGCCGGAGCTACACGGAGATTTTTCCACATCGCTGGACTTTCATACGATCGGAGACCCACTCTCCCGGTCCGCACACATTTTGCGAGATCAACGCCTTCGCGTACCGACTGGCCATTCGGAAGATCAACGCGCGCAGCAATTCGACAACCAACTGCGGCAAGCCGCAGGTGATAGAACTTCCCGGGTAAGATATCCCCCGGTACCGCGCCCTTTTTGTATTCATCCCAACCGTAATCAGCGCGCCCAAGCAAAAAGGCGTTATCCAGCGCCCGCAGCCCCGCATAAAAGCCCTTATACGAATCGCCACCCCTTTCGATGTCACGGGCCCGAACGACCAGCCCGGAGTCACCGTAATTGCCGAGAACGGCAACGTCGGCCTCTATCATGTAGTTTCCGGCAAAGGGGGATCCGGTGATCAGTTTCGCACCTCTCTCGTCGGAATTGTTCCGCACGGTTCCGTCTTTGAGTTCCCATGATCCTCCGTAAGGCTTCCACCCACCGAGATCTGAGCCGAACCCGTTTATATGCTGACTGGGGACTTGGCGATGCCAGACGACGAGAATGGCGGCCGAAACCGCGACGAACAGTACAAACGCCCTAATAAACAGCTGTTGGCTAGTTGTTCTCATCGTCCGATTTCCACCAGGCGCGATTCATCTGGCTCCATACCTCAGCCGAGTTCACGTTGACTGGCGTAATCAAAAATGGTGTCACCAGGTGAGGCTGTCCCCACGGCTTCCCTTCCAGATGGTCACATGCAAGTTGGGAACCCAGCTTTCCAATATCGTTAGCCCTTTGCGCAACGACGCCATCAATTTGTCCGTTCCCAATGGGAACGGTGAGATCCTGGTCGAAGCCGATGATGTGAACACGGTGCTTCGGACGTCGAGCATCCACCGCGTAAAAGGCGCCTCGCGTGGCAAAGGAAGTCAGTGCAACAATTGCATCCAGGTGATCGTCGCCCGCCAGCAGTTCTTCTGCGGACTGTTGCTCTTCAAACAGATTAATTGAGCCATGTGTTCTCTGGACCACACGGATATCGGGAAAACGAGTGGCCAGTTCCTGCTCAAAGGCATGCTCTCGTGTCAGAATGCTTGCGGCAGACAGATCCACACCCATGACTGCAACGGTTCCTTTGCCATGAAGCACGGCGCCGACCTTCTCGGCAGCAAGCAGTCCGCCCGCTTCTTCGTCGTTCAGCACATAGGAAATATTCGGATTCCTTATGCCCAAGTCGGTTCCGATGACAACAATCGGCTGCCCGCCAGACGCTGCCCGGCCGATAGGGTCACGCATGGCTCTCGCTTGAATGGGAACGACAACGATCGTCGCATAGTGCGATTCAGAAAACTTTTTGAACAATTCGAGCTGAGTCCTCAGGTCATCGGCTCGCGGCGGCGCGTCATAGTGAACTTTGAGACCGCACGCCGCCGCTTTCAAAACCGCACCCGTATGCATAGAATCCCAAATGAGGTCTCCATTGGTCGGGGTCAGGAACGCAATTTCCTTTCGATTGGTGGCGCAGGCGGTGAGACACAAGATTGGGATCAGGAGAATAACTGATCGGGCGCCCGAACGGAAGCTGAGTTTAATTGCCCGACTGAAGCCAAAACTGCGCAAAGCAGGACTCCCTTTGAGCGCAGAGTATACAACGATAGGCCAACCGACGCTATCGTCTTGCGGCCTGTGCCAATGGCGGCTCTGGATAGCTGGAAGCTGATTGCGGGCAAACCGGGGCGGCCGCGAATCCCGGGCTTGCGTGCTTGCGCAGTTGAGAACTCTGATATTTGCTTGAGAAATCACTGAATGCAGCCCTGCCTCGGTGCGGTATTCCATCTCGGATTCGCAGTGGAAATGCAATAGTCCGACTAGACTATAGAGGCTGGAAACCTTTGTGGTTAGCATGATGTCCTGTGCGCCACCGGATCGGAACCAATTTGGGTCGGCGGTCGAATCGTCGCGTATTTCTCAAACAGCTCGGGATGATGGGGCTTGCTGCGGGCGGGATTAAGACTTTGTCGGCTGTCCCGCAATCGGGTGCCCCATCTGCTTTCGCTTCTTCACAGATCCAGGGCGTCATAAAAAACCGGAAGCCGCTCGCTGCCAGTGCTTTCTATCCTCTGCCGCTGGGTTCCATTCGTCCTGCTGGCTGGCTCAGACAGCAACTCGAGATCCAAGCGGATGGGCTGGGAGGACATTTGGATGAAACCTGGGTGGACGTAGGTCCCAATAGCAGCTGGCTTGGCGGAACTGGGGAAGCTTGGGAGCGCGGACCCTATTTCCTGGATGGCCTCGTCCCACTTGCGTACCTGCTTGACGACAGTCGTTTAAAAGCAAAGGCGCAGAAGTATGTGGACTGGATTCTTGACAACGCAGCTCCAAGCGGAATGATCGGCCCGAGAGCCAACCACGACTGGTGGCCACGCATGGTCGCGGTCAAAGCCCTTGCCCAGTATCAGGAAGCTACCAACGACCCGCGGGTTATTCCGGTGCTGAAAAGGTATTTCGCTTATCAATTCGATCAACTGCCGAAACGACCTCTTCGTGATTGGGGGAAATTCCGCTCCCACGACGAAATAATGGTCGTACTCTGGCTATATAACCGAACAGGCAACCACCAACTGCTCGATCTTGCCAGGTTGCTCCGTCGACAGAGTTACGATTGGCAAGCACTTTTCGGGAATTTCCCCTACAAAGCACCCGTCAGTGCTGAATTCCTCAACAAGAAAGACCCCGGAAGCAGTGGACTCAGTGACCTCAGGCTTTCAGCACACGGAGTAAACAATGCCATGGCTATCAAGGCTTCGCCTGTTTGGTATCTCCTGTCCCACTCTCCCGAAGACCGTTTGGCGGTTCATCGCCAACTCGCGGCTCTTGACAGGTATCACGGCTTGCCGAACGGAATGTTTTCCTGCGACGAGCACTTGGGCGGGCTCGACCCGTCCCACGGTTCCGAGCTCTGTTCCGTCGTTGAATACATGTTTTCGCTCGAACAGTCACTGGCGATCCTGGGTGAGCCTTCGTTCGGTGACCGGCTCGAAAGATTGGGCTTTAATGCGCTGCCAGGCGCTTTCACCGATGACATGTGGGCGCACCAGTACGATCAACAACCCAATCAAGTCGAATGCAGCCTGCACCGAAGGCCCTGGACGACGAATGGGCCCGAATCCAATTTGTTTGGCCTTGAACCGAATTTTGGTTGCTGCACCGCGAACTTTCATCAGGGATGGCCGAAGTTTACGGCCAGTCTTTTCATGCTCTCCGACAACGACAGCCTGGTCGCAGCAGCGTACTCTCCGTGTGACGTAATGACGACAGTCCGTGGCGTACCAATTCAAGTTCGGGAAGAGACAGAGTATCCTTTCCGCGGCACAGTTCGGATGACCCTGAACCCGGCTTCGCCGCTGACGGCTCCTTTGCTGTTACGCATTCCGGGCTGGGCAAACGGTGCAACTATCGAAGTCAATGGCAAAGCAGAGCCCACACCAGCCCCGAACACTTTCGCCCAGGTAACGCGAGTTTGGAATGCAGGCGACGTGGTTACCATCAAATTTCCGCTCGCACCGCGAGTGTCCCGTTGGTTTAACCAGTCCATCGCCATAGAGCGCGGGCCGCTGGTATTTTCCTATCCCATAGGCGAAAGCTGGGTAAAACTTGCCGATCGAGGTATGACTGCCGATTGGCAAGTGTTTCCGAAATCGGGGTGGAATTACGCCATAGCGACCGACCCGGAGAGCACTGCTCATGCAGTCGCGGTCAGCGAAGCTCCCCTGGCGAAAAGGCCTTTCACTGCGAAGCCCGCCTCAGTCAGCCTTACCGTGAAAGCTCGTAAATTTCCGGCTTGGCGTTCTGAGGACGGAGCTGCCAACCCACTGCCGCTCAGTCCCGTCTCCAGCGACAAACCTGAAGAGACGATCTCGCTGGTGCCTTATGCGGCAGCCAAGCTTCGTATCACCGCTTTCCCTCAACTCAAGCGGGACTCAAAGTAGGCCATTGCGGTGGCAGAGCCCGAGGCCATTCCGATCCTGAGCGTTCAAGAATCATCCGGTCTTTCGAGAAGGGCTAAGTACCATCATCGGTTTGCTCCGGGTCTCGAGCGGGTTGGCAACGCTGACTTCGATGAAGAGATAATCGGAACTATGTTGCGACACGCTGTCCTGCAATTTTGTTTTCCCCTCCTGCTCGCGCTTCTGTCGCGTTCCGCGCTGGCCCTCGACCCAACGCAGCCCACAGCAAGCTATCTCCGCACAACTTTCACAGTGGAGGACGGACTTCCAGACAATGTCGTAAATGCAGTCCTTCAAAGCCGTGACGGCTTCCTGTGGATTGGCACATATGCCGGGCTGGTCCGGTTTAACGGGCGGGACTTTATGCCGATCGATTTTCGCATGGCGGGATCCGTCTCGCAGGTGGTGGTGGCGCTCGCGGAAGCGCCGGATGGAAGTTTGTGGGTGGGAACAGATCTCGGTATCGTACGCATTGACGACGTGGAGCATTACGAACCGGGTAGGTCAACATCTCAGCTCTATCGCGTAGGCAACCCGAAAAACGAGAGTCCCTGCTGCCTACAGTTCACCCATGACGGCATTCTCTTCGCGGGCACTGGGCGAGGACTTTATCGTCTGAACGGAGCGAGTTTCATCCCTGTACTTACGGGAATCAGTGTTCAGGCCATCGAAGAAGCCTCGAACGGGCACCTCCTCATTGTCGCCGACAATGATTACCTGGAATGGGATCGCAGCAGAATCATAAAGCATCCGGGGCTGGCTGCGGCGCTAGCCCCGAACCCGCCCAAGGATGTCTTTCACCATGTCATGGAGGATCGTAGCGGCGCGATGTGGTTCTGCACCCACGGGGGCATATCACGCCAAAGTCACGACGCGATTTACCGCTACCCTGCCCCCAACGCATCGAACGGCACAAGGCGTCCAATCCGGACCTACCAGGATGCGCAGGGCACGGTATGGTTTGTCGATCATGTCGGCGTTTTCCGAGCTCAGCGTGACTCTCTCGAGCCGCTTTTGACCGACGCGACTCCGCGGTATATATTAGCCGACCGCGACGGCAATCTTTGGATCGGGACGAACGGCGATGGATTGATTCGATTCCGCGATAGCCCCATTCACATGTTCACCACGGCCGACGGTCTGCCTAATAACCTACCCATGACCGTACTCGAGCGGCATGACGGCAGCATCTGGGTCGGCAATAACTGCGCTGGGCTTTCGCGCTTCGATGGAAAACGCTTCGTCACTTACGCCGAGAAAGACGGGCTGCTCAACTCCTGCGTGTGGGCCCTGGCCGAGGATGGTAACGACGAGCTATGGATCGGGACATGGGGAGGCGGAGCTTTCCGCTTCAAAGACGGGAAATTTGAACACTACGGGCAGGAGCAGGGTCTGCCGAGCGATATTGTCCGTTCTATCGCCGCCGCGCCGGACGGCTCGCTCTGGTTCGCAACCGACGACGGATTATCCCGCATACACAACGGACACCTGCGGAATTACACCAGTGCCGAAGGCCTCTCCGGCAACCACATGATTGCGGTTTATGCCGACCGGCAGGGGGGAATCCTGGCTGCCTCCAGTGCCGGTATCGACCGCATGACAGGCGATCGATTCGTGCCACTCTCGTCTCCAGGCCAGATAGTGGATTCGCATTTTATTGGTTTTGGCGAGACGCGTTCCGGCAACCTCTACGCGTTTTCGGCGCCCCGGGGGATCAGCCGCATTGACGGCAACCGGCTGGTGGACATCGGCCCTGACCTCGACCTGCTGGGGATGGCAGAGTTCCGGGGCAAGGAGCTGTGGTTCAGCGGCCGCAACGGAATTCTGCGCGTTCCCGTGGCGAGCGCCCGGCTCTCCTGGGAGAATCGGAGCGATCCATTGGACTACGCGAAGTTCGGCCGCGCAGACGGCTTGAACTCGACGCAGTGCAGCATCGGTGCGCCCAACATCATCGTTGACCGCGAGAGCAGGCTCTGGGTTCCCACCGTACAGGGGTTGGCCATGATCGATCTGCTGCGGTTGCCACAACAGCGCCGCCCGCCGGCAGTTTTTATCGAAGAAGTCACGGTGGATCGGCGAACCCAGCCATTTCCGCATCAAGTCATGCTTCCCCCAGGGAATCACCATCTGGAGCTCAAGTTCGATGCGATTGAACTTACTTCCCCCGAGAGGATCCGCTTCCAATATCGGCTGGACGGCGTCGACGGCACCTGGCTGGACGCAGGGACGACGCGTACGGCCGTCTACACCAGCGTTCCGATAGGCAGACATTTGTTCCATGTTCGCGCCTCGAACAGCGATGGGATCTGGGACCGCGAGGGCATCGCGGATGGGATCATTCAGGAGCCTTTTTTTTATCAGACGATATCGTTCCGGATGATTGCCGTTGCGCTACTGATCGTGCTGGGCACCGGCGCCTACCGGCTCCGCGTCCGGCAGCTTGCCGCCGGGATGCACGCGCGGTTCGATGAGCGTCTG
>Ga0123355_10012953_pt1 | contig 12951 bp, 2 predicted proteins | sample TergutEmb28metaG_3_FD_89872 | JGI IMG/M metagenome (GOLD analysis project Ga0123355, IMG submission 89872) | Embiratermes neotenicus P1 segment gut microbial communities from Petit-Saut dam, French Guiana - Emb289 P1 | ecosystem: Host-associated > Arthropoda: Insects > Digestive system > Gut ... | reverse complement strand
TTCTCTGAAACGCCACAATCTCCTGATTTTCTCCGCCTACCTGCTGCCAATTTGTAATCGCACCGGTATAAATATCTCTTACTTGTTCGGAAGTCAAACTGCTTACCGGATTCGATGCATTGACAACAAACACAAGAGCATCGACAGCTATTGGAGTCATTTCTAAAACAAAACCCTGACTGCTCAACTCATTCAAAACACCCGGAGTCGGCTCACTTACTATAAGAATATCAGCTAACCCGTTTGCCAGATTCCTAAAAGCTTGCGAAGTTCTTGTGAAAACCGTTTTATCCGCAAACATCTCTCGAGACTCCCCGAGTAAAACACTGGCAGCAGCCTGCGCAAGCGGAATCGTCGCCGGAGACCCGTCTATTCGCGGAAAACTCTCACTAGAGAATGTAAACACTTCCAGCTCCCTTGGCACTTCATCCTGTTGCGGAGTCGGCTCTTCAATGACCGGATCCTCATCCGGAAAATCACTACCCCTAAAAATCACAAGCAACGCCATCGCCACAAAGAAAACCAGCAAAACAACGATCATCGCTATTCTTTGTACTTTCATCTTAATGCTACCTCTATCTGAAAATTCACAATAATTGCATTATAGCAAGAAATCTATTAGAATGGAAGAGGGAGATGGGAGGTGCTTTTTTTGTCAGAAACAATAGCAGCAATCGCTACCGGAAGTGCTGTTTCCGCAATAGGAATAATAAGAATAAGCGGCGGCGAAGCATTGACCGCTGCGGACAACATCTTCCGCACAACGAGTGGCACCAAGCTGAAAGACGCTGAAAACAAACGCATGTATTACGGTGAGCTTGTTAGCGCCGGCAACAAACTCATCGACCTGTGCCTTTGCACCATCTCACGTGCACCCGACAGCTACACCGGCGAAGACACTGTGGAATTCCATTGCCACGGCTCACCCGTGGTGCTAGCCGAAGTATTGCGCGAGCTCTTCTCGTTGGGAGTACGACAGGCATTGCCCGGCGAGTTCACCAGGCGTGCCTTTTTAAACGGACGCTTAGACCTCACACAAGCGGAAGCAGTCATCGACCTGATCGAGTCGGAAACTCCAAGCGCCGTTTATAATGCAGCAGGACAACTGCGGGGAGCAGTCAGTCTGAAGCTGGAACCCATCTACGAATCACTGATAAACATGATGTCGCACTTTCACGCGGTCATCGATTACCCCGACGAGGATATAGACGAGTTTAAGCTGCAAAACTACATGTCAGTACTAACCGATATAGATAAAGAACTTCATCAAATGCTGGACACACATGAGCGCAGCAAAGTGTTGCGCGATGGCATACCGACTGCGATCATAGGACGCCCAAACACCGGAAAATCCTCATTGCTAAATGCCTTGCTCGGCTACGACCGCGCAATCGTTACAGATATTGCAGGAACCACAAGAGACACGATCGAAGAAAAAGTCCTTATAGGGAGAGTCCTGCTGCGCCTCATCGACACCGCAGGACTCCAAAAAACATCTGATACTGTTGAAAAGCTGGGTGTTGACAGAACTATCGCAGCCATCAATAAAGCAGGACTTGTGGTTCTGGTACTCGACGGCTCTAAGCCCCTAACAGACGGTGACTATGAAGCGTTACGCTCGATACCACCTGATACTCCGAAAATCGCAGTCGTCAATAAATCCGATTTACCGGCAGCACTCAAATCCGCTCAACTCGCGGATCAAAATATTGAATTTTGCTCAGTGTCAGCCCTAACCGGTGAAGGTCTTGATTCTCTGGACGGAAAAATCCAAAAGCTGTTCCCCGAGTTTAGCTCAGTACCCTCAGGAGAGCTGATCACCAACGTTAGACAGGCAGAAGCAATCTCAAGAGCAGCAAAAAGCATACGCCTGGCGATAGATGCATTAAAAGATGATGTCACATCGGATGCCGTTCTGACAGACCTGGAAGCCGCACTGAGCACGATAGGTGAAGTAACAGGTAAAACAGTACGAGAAGACATAATCTCACAAATCTTCAACCGCTTCTGCGTCGGAAAATAATGCCCCCCGGCAAAAAGGGTATGCAAATCGCATACCCCTTTTTCGTATTCCTCTGTCTTACCACAGCGCCACATTGCTGCTCGCTATAACCTTACGCCTTGGTCACGGCTGTGGCATCGCTCATGCCTTTGCTGTCTTCAGCGTCTTGTTCGCCGTTGTCTCTGGCTTTTCTGAAAGTAAACTCCATGCTCACGCAAACCACTGTAAACAACGCAGCATATAATATAGTCCAAAGATTTACTATAACCATCCTGAAATCAGTATTTTCAAGTACGATGAACAGCACAACACCTGTAACTGCTGCGAGCAGTACTCCGATGAACCACGGCAATCTGAACTTCGCTCTAGTCTCGCTATTTGAAACTTCATGATACTCATCCGCTGACTCTCTGCGCTTACGAACCACAAACATGATCGCACGAATTATCGTCTGCACTGCAAGCATGGCACCTGCAACAGCGAGTATGAGGTTGAGCAGTGACCATGAGTTACCGTTTCTACCGTAGAACTCGGGTTGTAGCGGTACTTCATCTGATACGATGTACACTTCGCGTGGTGGCTCTTCCTGCGGCGGTCTATCAATATGAGTGATGACAGTTCCTTCCCCGGCAACCACTGGCGGAGCAGGTGTATCTGCAGGCGGATTGTTAACAATTACCGGCGGCGGGTTATTAACAACGACCGGCGGTGGGTTATTGATGATGACCGGCGGCGGATTGTTGATGATGACCGGCGGTGGATTGTTGATGATGATCGTCGGCGGAGGTGTCTCTACCGGCACCAAAGCATATTGAGCAGTAACCGTCAGGTCGCCTTGAACGTTTGTGAAGCTGCGATCCCATCCTGTGAACGTATGACCGCTACGCACGGGGTCAGCCGGAGCTGTAGCGTTGTTACCATGCGGTACTGACTCAGTCTTGAGTACATTGCCGTTCCAGTCAGCAAATATAACGGTGTGTGTCACTTGTGTCCACAACGCTGTGAGTAAAAGATCACCTGTTGTACCTGCCGGTATGCTTCCACTTACAGGTAAACTCGTCAATGAGTTACCTTCAGAGCCTGTGACAGTCCAGCCTGTGAATGTCCAACCCTCGCGTGTCGGGTCAAGAATAGCCAGCGGCAGAATGTTTCCATTGTACATAGTCGGGTTGTTTTCCGCATTTGTGCCTTCGCCGACATCATAAGTGATGATAAACGGAGTCGGAGAATATGTAGCTCTGACAGTGATTCCTTCGGTCACGTTATCAAACGCATTGTCCCAACCAGTAAACGTCATGCCTCTGTGTACAGGCACTGCAGGAGCAGTTGCGCTCTCACCGTTTCTTACCATCTCAAGCTTTAAGAGTGTGTGATCCCAGTCGACGAACCGAACAGTGTGCAAAATGACCTTCGTATCATCGGGGTCTCTCGGATCGACAGGCTTTTCACCGTCGCCGTTATCGAGATATACTCTTGCATCGTTTGTTATCGTACCTGTAACAGTATCATCAGCTCTGAACCGAAGCGTGACTTCGATGTCCTTGCCTGCATCTGCAGCGATGAATCTGTCACCGGGGATAACGATTCGTACCATACCGCCTGTTGCAGTAACGGAGATGCCGCTCATGTTCATCGCTGTACCACCGAGTGTGATGCTTACGCTTCCGCCAATGAGGCTTAGCTTACTGTCATGGTCATCAACGATGATCAGGTTCTCTGCAAGATGAATGTTTTCAGGCAATGTGTATGTGATCGAGTAGCGCAGATGCACTCTGCCGGTATCAGAACCGGGATGTACAAGCTCTGCGAAGTCTTTATTTAACTCTGCATTGCCTGATGAAATCCAGCGTGCTACCGTATCGATTGGGCTTGTGACTACCGTAGATGCGTTAACAACATTACCATCTGCATCATACCAGCCTGCGAACACATAACCGTTTCGTGTCGGGTTAGACGGCATCTGGTTACCGATTGCCGTACCATGTGCAACATCTCTAACCGCTTCCTGCCCTCTTCCGAGCCCCGGGATAGTACCCATAGCACCGGGATCGAAGCTGACATTGTAGCTTACTATCGACCAGTTTGCTTCAAGAGTCAGGTTACCCATCGTACCAGCCGGTACACTTCCGCTTACAGGAATACTTGTCAAAGTATTACCAACAGAACCAGTGACAGTCCAGCCTGAGAACGTAAAGCCTGTTCGTGAGGGGTTACCGATACTAAGCGGCAGAATCTCTACATTGTAGCTTGTCGGGTTGCCCGTCGCATTCGTTCCGCCGTTAAGAGTGTAGCTGATAGTGTAGTTTACTACATTCCATCTTGCTATTACTTCAAGCTCTTCTGTGACAACCGTATCTTTATCCACGGGATCACCGTTTTGATCTTCCCAGCCGCCGAAGTCGTATCCGGGTCTGGTCGGGTCAGCAGGCATCTTGTCACCGATCTCGTCACCATGCTTGATGTCTTCAGTCACGGTTTCGCCCTTGTCTTTGCCGGGTATCGTGCCCTCAGGACCGGGGTTGAAGATGACTTCATACTCTTCACGTAAAACTCTCTCTTCATCACCTACGCTAGGCACTTCATCGCCTTCAAGCGGTATGATTATGAGCCTTGCATTATTGATGATGTCGCCTCTTGCACTTGTTGATATATTGAATGTAACTGTTGCAACGATCACGTCACCGCCGTTAAAGCCGTCCATACCGAGACTGAGGCTGACCTTGCCGGGTACTGATGTGTTCAGAACAGGTCTTGGTGTAACTGCCGTGCCGTTTACTGTAAAGCCTGTGAGTCTGGGACTGAGCAGCTCTGCCGGATGGCTGTCTTCTAAGCGTATACCCTTGTAACCGTCGATGTCTGTGGGCAGCTTTAATGATATATCATAAGATATCTCTGTGCCGGGAATGTATACGCCATGAGCTGCATTCGATGTTTTTGTAAAGTCATCGGGATGCGGGTGCTCTAAGTCACCGAATGTCCAAACAGCTTTAACTGTGACCGGTGCTGTGATGACTGCAAACGATCTGTCCCAACCGATAAAGTTGTAGCCTGTACGAGTCGGGTTCGGTGTCGGTGCTGCTGCAGCCTTGCCGTGCTCAACGATTTGTGTCTTCAAATCGGTACCGTCTGCAAACGAGCCTTCATTAGCATCGAAAGTAACGACATGTAACTGTACCTTCGGGTCATCGGGATCGTTGGGTTCAACTTCTGCTCCGTTTACAAGCACTCTTGCGTTGTTCACTATCGTACCTGTGATACCGGCATCAGCTCTGAAGATAAACGTAGCAACTAAGTCTTTACCTATATCCGCCGTTGTGAACCTGCTGCCGGGGATAGTGATCGCGACTTGCCCGTTATCAGCTACTACAGTTATGCCTGACATATCCACCGTCACGCCGCCGAGCGTTAAACTCGCACTTCCGCCTACGAGGCTGAGCCTGCTGTCATGCTCGTCGATGATGACTACGTCACGAACGAGATGGATATTTTCGGGTAATCTGTATGTGATGCTGTAGCTGATATGCACTCTGCCGGGGTCTGTTGCGGGATACTCGAGACCGGCAAATTCTTTAACAAACTTTGTGCCGCCTGTCTGGACCCAGCGTGCCTCTGCATTGATGTCATCTGTTACTATCGTGGATGCTGTTACCGCATCGTCGCCATCGAACCAGCCGACGAATGTGTAGCCGTCACGTGTCGGGTTTTCCGGCATCTGATACCCTATGTTATTACCATGACCTACTCTTCTGTCTGCGCTCTCGCCCATACCGAGGCCGGGGATAGTTGCATTCGGTCCGGGGTTGAATGAAACATCATATACATTGAGGTCCCAGCGTGCCGAGAGTGTAAGGTTACCGGTCGTATTGCTTGGGATGCTTCCATCTACAGGGATGAAGTTGAGTGTATTACCTACTGAGCCTGTTACATCCCAGCCTGTAAACTCATATCCACTGCGTGTGGCATTACCGATACCAAGCGGAAGCCTTGTGATGTCGTAGCTTGTCGGGTTACCCGATGCATTTGCTCCACCTCTGAGGTCATAGCCGATAGTATATGTTACGAGCTCCCATACTGCATAAGCATCAAGCGTATCTGTCACGATGGTATCGCTTGTAACTGCATTACCGTTTGTATCTTCCCAGCCTTTGAAGTCATAACCCAAACGTATCGGGTCTGATGGCATTTTGCTGCCGATCGCATAGCCATGCTCTACATCTTCCGTTATCGTCTCGCCCTTGGCTCTGCCGGGGAAGTTACCTTCAGCACCGGGGTCGAATACTACATCGTATTTCTTCAAAGTGATAGTCTCTGTATCACCTACGCTTGGCTCTTCGCCGCCTTCAAGCGGGATAACTACGAGCCTAGCATTATTTACGATACTGCCTGTTGCAGTTGCCTTTACATCAAATGACATCGTAGCAACTATCGTATTATTTGCATTAAACTCAGCTCTCGGGAGCGTGAAGCTCACCATACCGGAGACCGAGGCATCGAGTACCGGCATCGGGCTTACTGCACTGCCGTTGACCGTCACACTCAATAGTGTCGGGTTTTCTACCTTTGTTGCATCGAAGCTGTCTTCGAACCGTATGCCTTCATAGCCGTCTACATCTGATGGCAGCTTCAGGCTGAGTGTGTACGAGATAGTATCGCCCGGTACGTATTCTTTGTTTGTACCGTCATAAATCTTCGTGAAGTCTCCCGGCTCCGGATGTACTACAGTGTTGAATGTCCATACTGCGCTTACCGTTGTTGGTGCTGTGATGGTATCAAACGCTCTGTCCCAACCGTTAAACTCATAACCCATACGTGTCGGGTTTGGTGTCGGAGCTACTGCTGCTTTTCCGTGCTCGACGATTTGAGTCTTTACATCAGTACCGTCTGCAAACTCACCTTCGTTAGCATCGAATGAAACGACATGCAGTGTTACTTTCGGCTCATCGGGGTTTCTCGGGTCTACTTCCGTGCCGTTGATATGTACTTTTGCATTGTTCTGAATCGTACCGTCGATAGTATCATTTGCTCTGAATCGAATCGTGACTACCAGGTCTTTGCCTGCGTCCGATGCAACAAACTTGCTGCCCGGGATGACTATGCGTACAGGTCCCTGCGCTGTCACTGATCCGTAGCTTACGCCGAACATATCCATCGGTACTCCGCCGACCGTGATGGCAACTCCGCCACCGATGAGACTAAGTTTGCTGTCATGCTCGTCAATAACCACTACGTCTTTTGCAAGATGTACGTTTTCGGGGAGTGTGTAGCTTATAGTGTAGTGAATGTGTACTTCGCCGGGGGCTGTATCGGGATAGCTGATACTTGCAAGCTCTTTTTCAAGCTTTGTAGCGCCTGTATATATCCAGCGTGCTTCGGCTGATATATCGCCTGTTACAACCGTTGAGTCTGTTACTTCTGTGCCGTTTGCTTCAAACCAGCCTGTGAATGTGTAGCTGCTGCGTGAGGGGTCAAGCGGCATATCGTTTCCGATAGCTGTATCATGTTCGATGTACCTTACGGCAGATGCACCCATTGAGAGCCCGGGGATCATGCCCTGTGTGCCGGGGTTGAAGCTTACATCATATTTTCTGAGTGTTACGGTCTCTGTATCGCCTACGCTGCCTGTTTCGTTTCCTTCGAGCGGTACGATAACGAGCCTTGCATTATTTACTATGTCGCCTGATACATTTGCGAGCACGTCAAACTCAAATCTTGCGACGATCAGGTCGTTTGCGTTAAAGACATACCCGTTTTGAGTAGCTCTGGTGATCGTCACGCTGACCATACCCGCTACCGAAGTGTTCAGACTCGGCATTGGACTGACTGCAGCACCATTGATCGTCAAAGATACAAGTCTCGGGCTTGCTACTCTGGTTACATCGAAGCTGTCTTCGAGGCGGATAGCTGCGTAGCCGTCAACATCTGATGGGAGGCGGAGGCTCACATCATACGCTACAGGCGTACCCGGGACATATTCTTTGGCTGATGATGTAGAAACCTTCGTAAAATCATCGGGATGTGGATGCTCAAAGTCACCGAATGTCCACTTTGCTGTCAGTGTCAGGTTGCCTACAGTGCCTTTTTGGATGCTGCCGCCTACAGGGATATCCGCAAAGCTGTTGCCCTGATCGTCTTCTACTTCCCAGCCGCCGAATACAAAGCCTGTACGTACCGGGTCGTTTATCTGCAGTGGAAGGATATTTGCATTGTAGCTTGTCGGATTCGAGGCTACTGTGCCGCCTTGAAGGTCATACGCTATCGTGTAGTCGATGGCATCCCAGATGGCTAAAATCTCGACAGGTGCTGTGATGGATGATAAGTCACCGTTCCAGCCATCAAAGTCAAAGCCGGGTCTTGTCGGGTTTGGTGTAGGAGCTGTCGCCGGCTTGCCATGCTCGACTATCTGTGTTCTCTTTTCTGAGCCGTTTTGAAACTCGCCGCCGTTTGCGTTGAAGAGGACGACATGCAGGTCAACTTTCGGATCATTGGGGTTTTGCGGGTCGATGCTTCTGCCGTTTATCTGTACGCTTGAGTTATTCGAGATAGTACCCGTGATACCGGCATCTGCTCTGAAGCTGAGTGTCGCTGTTAATGTGCTGCCGACATCTGATGCTGTAAATCTATTGTCGGGTACTACTATGCGTACTTGATTCAGAAGCGTATTTGTTTCGACCAAGATGCCTGCCATATTCATCGGCACACCGCCGAGTGTCAGGCTCACGCCGTTTTCGATAAGGTTCAGTCTGCTATCATATGAGTCTACTATCGTCACGTTCTCGACGTTATTTATATTAGTCGGAAGTGTATAGCTGATGTTGTAGCGGATGTTTATCGGGTCTGTACCGTTTGATGGATATGTTACATTCGCAAGTGACTTGACCAAATCCGCTCCTGTTGTCGGTATCCAGCGTGCTGTGAGTGTTATATCGCCTGTCACAGAGGTACTGAAGTCATACGGATTCGCTGAACTTCCTTGGAACCAGTCTACGAATGTGTAGCCGTCGCGTGTCGGGTCAGCAGGTCTTGTCGCCGTGCCGCCCGCTGTCGGGACAAACTGCGAAGGTACTTCGCTTCCGCCTGCTGAGTCAAAGGTTACGACCCAGTGCGTGCGTTCCCAGACTGCGAAGAAGTTCATGTTGCTCGATACGAGGATAGACTGTCCCGCCAGATGTGACGGAGTAGTGGCATTCCTGTCAGTTGTATGCCAGCCGAGGAACCTGTGCCCAGGGTTTGTGAAACCAAGATGCTCAGCTCCGGGCAGGAAGTATGATCTGCCGCTTGCTACATTCCAGTCGAAATGATCAGTATCGCTTGCATTGCGGTTCCTGTGGAATGCAAGTGCCGTGTTGCTTACCGTAAAGTCGGCTGTGAAGACCATATCACCGCGTGCCGGTATTACTGAGCCGGGAAGATAGATTTCCGAACCACCGTTCAACGTCCAGCCGATGGCGTTGCGGCCGCTGAAAGTCAGACCTGTCGTCGGTCTGACGATCACCGGGGCGTTTACGTTGTATGTGTTGTTATCTGTCGGGGGGGTGCCTGTACCTGCGCCCCTGTTATATGTGACGGTGAAGCCCGCAGAGCGCCACGAAGCATAAATGTCAAAATTTTCGTTTGGCTGAAGATGGCTTAGGTTCATGCTGTTGAACGGGAACGGTACAGTCATGCCCAGCTGTTGTCCGTCAATTACCCAGCCGTCAAATACACCATGTTCCATATGTAAAAATCCACGTTCATAGATACCGGGGTCTGAGATCGTGCCACGGGCATTCGGTGCTACAGAAAGCAATGGTTCTACACCGGCTTCGATATCAGCACGGCTGTTGAAGAAACGAACATTGCGGTTTAGTGGCTCCCAGCGCGCAAAAACTGTCAGGTTGGTTGGCGGCATTGTGAGCGTGTTCCAGTTGACGCGCCGAAAGTAGTCAGCGTCATGATACCAGCCCATGAACTGAAATCCTTCGCGTGTAGATGTACGCTCAAAGCTGGTGGGTGGAGTGTCCCACTGTAAGCCGAGACGTTGGCCGCCAAGAGGAAAACCGGTTTGGATACTCTGTGCACTAGGCACAGTGCTGCCGCCCCTCGTGTTGTATGTAAGTGTGAACCTGCGGCGGAGTTGGAACCCCATGTATGGATTGTCTCGTGTGACGGTCACATTGGTGTCATTCGCAGTATTAACACCTGTCCATACTCCCTCTTGGCGGATGCGGCGCATCCTGTTAAAACTCCCGCTAGTAGGATGAAAAGCATCTGAAACTAAGAGTCCACCGTCAGAGAAAATATCTCCTGTAGAACCAAATGATCTGATGCCCGGGTTTATGAGCAAATCATGCCTACGACTGGTATCTTCCATAAAGTGTACAGTTCCCACTAAATTTGTATATCCTGAAGATAAACCAGTTACGCTGTTTGCTACCCGATATGGATTTGTGGTCTTTTGTACAAGCTCAGTAAATTGAGAGCTGTTTGCAAAATATGTCTGCCCATCAAATATTTCTACAAAGTATCCAATATCATAATTTGCTGGGTTTTGAACCCAGTGTAGATCTAGGCGCCTCGGAAATGCGGTAGTACGAGCAACTGAACTGCCTTGCCAATCAGTAATTAAGGATTGCAAACGTGTATATCTACCGGTGTCAAAATTTATGGAGTTGTAACCAGTTGCTCGCCATGTGTTATGCTCTAGCCAATCTGAATTTCGATGAAGTGTAATATCACGTGAAACTAACTCTGGTCCGGACTGTGGAGCACCCAATTTCATGCGTAAATCTAATCGCCCATTGTGGCAGCAATGCCACCTCTGATGAGTCTGGTTAGTTGGTACATCAAGAGGATAGCGAAATGTCGCATAGACGGTATGGTTGCTTGCATTGGTGCCGGTGGGGAAGTTAAGAGTAATCCGGAACTCAAAAACAAATCTTGTGTAGTATACATTAATGAGTGTAGTGCCATCGGCTGCAATCGTCCGTGTTTCACTCCTGTTAAAAACACCAAAGTCGCGTATATCTCTGGCGATAGAGACATTAGACCCACTAGAAGTTGCGACATTATTTAGCAGGCTATCTGCTGTTGCTGCGCTCACAGTCACGTGGCTTCCTGCACGTGCTGTATGTGTTGTTGTAAAGCCGAACTCGTAGGTGTTTGGATTTGCAATTTGTGCGGGGGTCAACTCGTTTCGCAGTCCCGGACGTTCAAACCAGTAGACTATTGTGTAGCCCACTATTTGTCCTATCCACTGAGCATGCAAGGTCATATCCCGAGTCACGGGGTCGGTAAAATAATATACACCGTTTGTCCCTTCATGCGTATCTGACCAGTGAACAAAATCAAATTGATCACGCGTGGGATTTGGTGCCGGCTGGGTTGCGCGCGCACCTGGGCGTACAAGTTCGGGAGGTATAAAGGTACCGCCGCTTGTCTCGTAGAATACAAAGAATCCGTTGACGCGGTTTGGAACAAGTGAAACATCCTCTGTTACAGGGGTGCTGCCAAACGTAAACGCTCCTCCACCTCTGACACTCCAGTTGTCAAGCCGCCCGTCCCATAAAAGGCGATCGGGCCCAACTGCAATTTGATTTGTGACCGCAGTGCCGGGATCTGCGATTGTGCCGCCAATTTCGACTTCCTGTGAGTGGATAACAAGACCCTGACCGTTTTCGAAGTAAACAAAACGTTTTTCCACGTCTGCAAATACTGCATAAAGGTTTGTATTTTCAGTAAGAGCAATAGGCTCTCTCAAATCAAGAGGAAATTCTTCAAGAACACGGATGTTCGGATTGGTATTCGGAACCTCGGCAAACCAGTCTATGAAACGGTAGCCGCTTGGTGCGGGAGGATTATAATCCGGGATAAGGTTCGCCGTGATATGCGAAACAAAGTCTATCTCCATGTATTCATGCGTAAACGTCCTGTGATCGTTTACGTTGTTACCGCTTGTATATGTCATAAAAGTAAGAGTAAAAAGCTCACCGGACATTGGCTCAAAACCAAACGCCCCAAACTCGCCAAAGCCAAACTCACCCTCGCCAAACTCATTCTCGCCCGTCATTCCGGCCTCCGCGCCGGAATCCCCTGTGCTCTCCGTCATCCCGCACACAAGGTTGGTAAAAAACTCAAAGCATCTATTGCCATGAACATGACCCTGACTCAGGACAACAGACTGACCGCCGCTTTCCTGTAACAAACATATGAGAACCATGCTCTCGGTATCGACGCACCAGGTCTGACAGCCGTCCGAATGGGCGTAACCGGCGAGATACTCGGAAACTTCGCCGTAGCCTTCGTAGACACCGCATGTCAGTACGAACTCCTCAAAATAGCAGTCTCTTCCATGCGTATGCGCAACCTGACCAAAACCCTGCGTTGATTGCCCCAGAGCCTGATCATTCGCGCGTGCAGTCGTTGCATTCAGTATTGCATCAATAACGGGAATGCACACAGACGCTACTAATATAAGACAAAGAAAAATTGAGAAAACAGAACGCAGTACTTTGCGCCCGCCCTTTTTCCTTGCATCATCCTTTTGTTTCATATCTAGCAAAATTTCACTGTAGCTTTTATTCTTGTTTTCCGCCTTCATAGTAATCCTCCTACTTTAAAAACCCTTAAGCTCTACTCACTTTTCTTATTTCTGCGATGTAATTGTTTCTAGTTGGCTGATTCTTTGTTCCTTCATTACTATGTGAAATCCTTTTCGATATTAAAGACTGTTTGCGGTGCGTTTTTATCTACAAACTAATTGTGAACTTTTTGTGAACGTTTCCCTGCTTTTTTTCTGTTCCTTATTTATCCTTTATTTGTTATCTTATTTCAGCGCTTAACGTCACGTTATTTGTCACGATTCATAGGGTAACATCGTTACGGTGACATGTCAAGTGACTTTTTGTGAAGTTATTGTTACGAAACCCGTTCCAATCACTAGGTTTCTATATAATTACAGTATGTTCATATTT
>Ga0123355_10012950_pt1 | contig 12952 bp, 5 predicted proteins | sample TergutEmb28metaG_3_FD_89872 | JGI IMG/M metagenome (GOLD analysis project Ga0123355, IMG submission 89872) | Embiratermes neotenicus P1 segment gut microbial communities from Petit-Saut dam, French Guiana - Emb289 P1 | ecosystem: Host-associated > Arthropoda: Insects > Digestive system > Gut ... | reverse complement strand
GACTACGTGAAAAAATCGTGAATGAAGTAAGTAATAATTGTAGAAAGAGGCATCTTATTATGTGAAGTATTTTGGTGGCAAAAAAATAGGGAACCTTACTTTCTGAAACACCCACGTATAAATATATTACAGTACACTACTGTGTATTGTACACATCAACAAGTAAGCTGTGGTAGTAGTGCAATATAGTATATACCGTCAGTACACAACAACAACAACAACTGTGCCACAGTGTAACCTATTGCATACATTATATCACTGTATTGATGCTGTTGTGTGCTGACGGTATATAATATATTGTAAAATTGTTATTGTACAACGGGATGGCTTCTGTCAAATTCATAGCTAGTCAAGCACGCTCCATCTATCAATAAAAGAACTTAAAAGTTAAATTACTGAAATGCTGTACTGATATCTTCTTTAACCGACAGTGCCTCACCAGGAAAATCATTCCGAATTACGCCAAAATAAAGACACCGGTCACATCCCCAGCTTCGCGTATAACACGACACAAAATTCACACGATTCGACTCAAAGATGAAATTAAATTTCTATACAGGAAAAAAAAAAGAAAAACTAAACAAGCCACAGTGTAATCTATTGCATATATTATATCACTATATTGATGTTGTTGTGTACTGACGGTATATAATATATTGTACAATTTTATTGCACAACGGGATGGCTTCTGTCAAAAATAAATCTGTGGTTGGGTACACGTGGAATTGATTTTGTGTATTTTGACGTAGTTCTCTGTATTTTATTTCCATTCAAAGTACATGTTCTTACCTTATGCTTACGGCCCATTTCTGCTTAGTAAATGTGATGGTTACTTTAGGAAGACCTATGCGTAGTTGGAAGGATAATATTATAATTGATCTTTAAGTATTATGGGAGGGCGTGGACTTAATTGATCTGGTCGTAGATAGTGATAAGTGGCTAGCTGTCGTGACCACTGTAATGAACCTTTGCCTTCCATCAAAAGACTACACAGCTCTGTGGATTTAGTAGGGAAGATGTGTGGAATCGAGCAGTTGTGTTGGCCCGCAGTGAAATATCTCTGAATGTTAGGTTTTGTTGACCCCGCATCCCTGTATAATCTTGTAAATAAAGCCAACTTGGTACACAATTTTTCGTGGTGTGTTTATTTCTTTTTCTACATGTTTCGGGCGACTATGTTCCCATAATCAGGAGAAATAACTGTATCTATGCGATACTTGTCGGTTTGTGTGAATAACTGTCTGGTATGCATACCAGACAGTCATCCACACAGAATAACAAGTACCAAGTGTCTGGTACGCATACCAGACACTCATCCACACAGAGTAACACGTACCAAGTTTCGCATAGATACAGTTATTTCTCCTGATGATGGGCACATAGTCACCCGAAACATGTAGAGAATAGAAATACACATACTAAGAAAATGTGTGCACCAAGTTGGCTTCATTTACAAGATCCCGGAATGTGTTTCGGAAAGTTGAAAAAAAGGTATCACGAAATACTTGTCATCGTTGCCTTACGTACACTCCAAAAGGAGGTAGTTGTGCCCGCATTCAGTTGCAACTCATTTATGTCCCCGGATAGTAGGAATAAGATGTTTAGGTGTCTAATGACGATGTATGTATCACCGTTAACATAGTGATTAACATGTTTATTATCAGCTGGTTCTGTATCATATTCACTTTAAGAGAAACTGCTGGGCAGTATAAGGGAATTCTTCTGTCTGTACTATTGTAAGCTCTCCTCAGTCCTCGGTGCTTTCTTGTTCGCTGCACTGTGTAAGGCTGTACGATCTCACGTTCAGTTGAGACGAATACACCAGATTACACAGTCCACTGTAGAACGAGTTGAGTTCTGAAGCTTGCATGGTAACCCGGCTACCCTCCAGACTTCCCTTCTTTCAGCTTCTGAATCATTATGCATTCATATTTCAGTTGTTCTGATTTCACATGATTCGCTCAAGTTCGTGACTGTACTTCGCTGTGTTGCTGTTTGCAGTGACCGCTTCAGTGTGTGTAATGGTCTTGCAAGATTTTTAAGTCCTCTGGGCTGTGATTTCATGTATCGTACAATGGTACGTAGGTACTGAGGTTTCGGAGCAATTTGCTGATATCACTGTGATATCCTCAAATCTCTGGATCCTGTACTATTGATACGGACGTTGTCATAATTGCCGTCATGCGTAATTATGTAGCCTTATAGGAAAATATTGTGTACCAAACCTGAATAATGTACTGTCATTGAGTGGGTACGAGTGTGTTTTTGGTTATATCACTTGGGATGCAAAAAGGAAGTAGGGAATTAGTATGGCCTATATTACATGTAGAGGGACTTTTGGCTCATTGTTCGTACTGATGGTCTAGTTTTGCTAGGATACATGACCCTAGGACGTTGAAGTGGACTGGTCATTTACCTCGGATTTTAGAAAAGCCTGCGGATTTCAAGTGGAGAAATCTTTCCTGGTCTGTCCAATTAGAGAGCAGGGAAGGGAATGGGAGAAAAAAATTAAGATGGAACTTGGTGAAATGTCTTAATGACGACAGAAAGTAGGTGGTTGTAGCTCAGTATTGTGTCCATTGTTGGGCTGAGGTATTACTAATATTGATGGCTGATATATAAACACACTACCAGAGAATTGTAGATTGCTGGGATGTGTGGTGCAGAGGAATGGAGAGTGCTCTTCTCCCTTGAACAGAGACCTAAATTTGAGTTAAAAGGTCAGCCATGAAACAGGAGATCCTATTAGGATATAAGAGAGAGAGCTTGGCCTGGGAAGCAACTGTGGATTTCTATTTCCGAAGCGGAAGCAACTTTGCTCATTGCCACCGCATCCATGAATCTGGAGCCCACTCAACCTCCTACCCATTGAGTACATCTAGTTTTTTCTACTGGAGTGAAAGCAGGCGAAATTTCGATCCCACCACCTACCTTTGCTAAGTGCCAAGATAAAGAATGTGTGCAGCATCACGTGTGTGTGTGCGTGCGTGTGGCTTGGACACACGATGAACCTTACCCTGTGTAGAAAATATGAGCTCAACCCCTCGATTTATTGAATGGTACCTCGTGATAGAAAGTGTCGTGTTTAAACACGATTTTTCAAGTAAAGATCAATAATGACAGTTGAACGTATTTTCCCCCCGCCTTGTTCCGGTTGCTTCCAAACACAGTCTTGCTTCTGTGCAGATTATGTTACTACTCGAAACCTATTTGTACCAGTATTCTTTGATCGATAATGCTCTAAATCTTTCACCCTCTAAATACGTTTCTGTGATCCGATTATACGTAACATCAGGTCCTATGCTAACTACAACGGCTAGTTTTCTTACGGATTCTAAAATGCTTTAAATTACGCAGATTAGTTAGATACTGCACAAGAAATCCGGACATAGTTGCTAGAAGCGAACATTAGTCATAATTAATCCTTATGTTTAAGGAAGGATTATGTATGATACATTTTGTCTCGTTTCAAACTTTGCTTTAAGAAGCAATATATTACGGCACTGGAAAGTTCTAGAGAAAGGAATTTTAAATTACACGAATAATTTGTTTCAATGCTATGGGCCCATTTTAGCATGTTACCGTAGATTTCTTTTGTTTCATCTAACTACATTGGGGCAGACTCTTATAGTCTGACAGCTAAGTGACGTCTGCCCTTTAGACTAACACTAAACCCTTGGGTAGGTGTGAAACGTCACTGAATGTAAGTCTAAATGGTTTGTTATTTGGGCAACTTATGTGGACCTATTTTACCAATAGCAGAGTTTTGTTCCAATTTTATGGCGTTTCTTTGATATGTAAACAAAGCGTCTCAAAAATAAATGTAGCAAGGTGATATCTGAAACTACATTCTGAATTCGATGCGTACATGGCACAAGGTTAGCAGATGGTACACTTCAGACCACATGTAGCCACCACTGAAACTGAAGAATTTCTTCTACCGTAGCAACAAGGTTTGTTTCCTAGCCCGGAATAAATCAGTGTAAAGTTGGTGTTGCTAGTATGTGACATTTTGCTGCACATCCGTGTCCGTTGCAAATCGCTGGCCGGCCAGACCTTTCTTAAGGGGTCTTCAGAGGTGAAACCTACTGGGCGCTACAGAGCCAACCGGTGGGGGCAAGCGGTGGCGCATTTGGGTGAGGTATTGCAATATATGCCGGACGGTCGCTGGTTCGATTCCCAATTGGAATTTTTCACTGATCTTATCCTTCCGGCCGCACTATGGCTCTGTAGTCCATTCAGCCTCTAATAGAAGTGAGTATTAGATATATTTCCTGGAGGGTAAAAGTGGCCGATGCGTAGGGCTGACAGCCTTATCAACTTGGTGTGCAGATTTTCTGGAAATATGGGAGAATCAGCCTCCTGGAACCCTCAGGGCCTGTCCAGGCCTGAACAGGGATTGCTTTACCTTCACAAAGGCAGCCGGACTTTTGACTGTTTACGGTTCGTTCGATGATAGTTATGGACAATCATCCATGCAGTTCTCGATCGCGCGTCAAGTGATTTATATTTCTTTGGACCCCTTAACAAGCACGTGGCTACCAAGCGATTTGCAACAAGCTCCATTCTGGAGTAAGCTGTCAACACTTGTCTGCAGACACTGGACACTGATTTGTTCTAAACCGATATGCATGTTCTGGGACCGCGGTGAGACAGATTTTAAATGCCACTGGTGACTACGTGGCGGTCTAACGTGTACCATCTGCTACCCATGTGTCATGTATACATCGAAGTCCGAATAAAGTTTTCGGAATCAGAATGTTTACCTAATTTTTTTTTTAATTTCCTCTTATTATCTAGGCAAGTTTGTGTACAGAGGTGACAAGCTCTAAATGGAATACCCAAAACTTCGCTTTACAATGTCAGGAGTTTATAGTCTAATCTATAATCTATAATTTTAGCATTGAAAATTTCTCATATGTGGGATGAAAGTTAGTTTTACCTGGCATGCGATATAACATATATTCACCCAAAAAGGACACAGTCTTTCTGACGGATTTCCCTATTTAAAGTGAGGAGAATTTCGTTATATCTTGATATAAAAGGGGGGAATTAGTATTGTGACGGACATTTTTGGCCTACCTGCTCTACATCTGTGTCTGCAGCAGACGAGTATCAAGACACATTGCGTGTATGTTTGAATTCTGGACAGGTTCCGGCTGCTATCCTGGTTGGCATATTTCATAGCTTTCGTAATGAGCCCTTAACATTTCTGTCGCCTGCAGTTCATGATTCATTGTTTTCATTTCATCTCGTTCTTTGTTTCCGAAATTCTGCTTTATGCTGGAGACCAACTCTACTGACAAGGTTTTTGTGGCTATTCTCTGTCTCTTCCGGAAAGTGTTGGCATGTTACCTTAAATTAAGCCTAGAGAGGTTTCTTCAACGTTCTGTTTAGTTCATTTTTCACCGAGGTTACTGACAGACGAAGATACCCAGAAAATAAATGCACGAATAACCGATGCAGAATTAGCGTAAATGGCCGCGCTTAGATCTATTGAATAACTGGTTACCGGCTGATTTCCTGTCTACGTGATATCTACATTAAATTTGCTACTGTTGTTAGAATATGTAGTATTTATGTTTCAGATGAAAGATATGGCAAAGTTTACTGCAATGAAATTTCATTTCTGTCCGTCTAGATTGTATTCTTGCGGTAATATGTAACGGAAATACCTGTATATATAGTGACGACTGTCCCCAAATGGACTGCACCGAGGACTGCTTGCTCACTGTTTGAATGAAGTCATGTTATCAGGTTTGGGGACTGACTGTTGGGTATTCACGTTCCTACCCCTCAATCGCTTAACGTAGAAACTGTAGACATATGTGATTTGTTCTCCAAGTCCAGAGTGTGACCATAAAATTAGTAACTCCGAAACTCAGGCTGTAATTTGAAACCTAACTTCCAGTTTTGAGACGGGGAATTGCAAGGAACTGACACTTGTAACCGATAAATATGGTCGGCTAAAATTAGCAGCGTTATGCAGTTGCCATTTTGGAAAGCAGTGACTGATGTCTTATGCAGTTGGGTGGACATGTCAAACAACGGTACTACTTATTTGGCTGCAACAGCTAAAATTAAAGGTTCGTGCTACTGGTTTAATCATTACACCGCAGTCTGTGTTGCACATTGTCCATTTCTAGACTTCGTTTGTTATACACGACGTCTTAGTATTTGGTTCTACTCGCGTCGTTACGTGATTATTTGTTACTGTCAAATGTGTACATTTTTATCCATCCACAATGTTTTATTGTGGGTTGTAACACCATACCGCCTTTTAGGTGGAAACCGGTGTTTTGGAGGAGCATGTATCTTCACTGTTCATGTTGAGGTGGAGTGAAGGTGCGCTCTGTTATAGGTACCTTGCAAGGAATTTCATTACTAGGTACACAGGAATGGATGAGTTGCAGGCCTGTCCTTTTATGAAAGCCCTCAACGTTTCCGTCACAGGAAAGACATGGAAGTGTGAGAAAACGGCCCTTCTGGGAACCATTGTGTACGGGAAGTGTCAAGTGAGAAGAAGGCACCGGTTGAGGTCGCTGTAAGTGCAGTTTTGTTTCAGGGGGATGTGACCTTGGCTCTTGGAGACAATCTCCGTTTCCCACATGGAACAAATAAGGGGGTTTTCCCTACCGCTTTTAGGCGCTACTTATTACGGGTTTGACTAATGTTTTGGACATTTTCCATTGTGTTAGTTTATTTATACAACTAAGTTCCAGCAGACTGGCTCTGTCCCAGTCGTGAGGTGGTAGGGGGCTTCTCTGTTGGGCCGGGCAGAGAGAGCTGGTCTCTGTCACGGACTAGGTTGATATAATTATCGCGTAAAACTTATTTCCAAGATGTTAGAAATGTGTAATCTGGAAGAAATTGTGGAACGAATTTTTGGGTACTTTCGCAAACAATTGCGAAAAGTGACCATTAGCTTCGTTATGTCTGTTCTGTCCTCATGAACAGAGCGACTCTCTTCGGGTGGAATCTCCTAACATTTCTGACTTTGGATTTTTAATGAAATCTGTCAAAACATTTTCACCGTGGTTATATTCATTCAAAAATAACAGGCAGTTTAAGCGAAGAACTACGCATGTTCACGGTATATCCCCATGGTTTGTCTTTCTAATTTGCGACTGTAATGTATGCGCTGAGGCCAAAGAAACGATTGTAATAATTGAGACAGTGTTATGGGCGAGATAATGGCCGAGAATGAAGATGCAATTGAGCATCGAGCGTAGAGTGCGACCTTATTAAACATTGTGTATCGTAGTTTAAGAGATGTCGATTGTATGTATATCTCCTTGTTATACGATGATAATTGTGAATTTGTTGCTAAAATGACGAGAAAATTATAGTTTGTGCCAAAATACAGGGTTATTCAAAATGATTGTCGCGGTTTTAACAACTTATCATACGCAATACACTTAAGGCAGGGGTATATGTATTTTTTATGTAATAGAACAACACTCTAAGTATTTGTTACATACCTTACAGGTGCTCTGAGAATTTCTACATCCATCGGTGCAACTACATACTCCTATCTCAAGTGTATTGTGTATGATATACTTGAGATAGAAGTATGTAGTTGCACCGATGGATCTAAATATTCTCAAAGAACACCTGTAAGGTATGTAACAAAAACTTTGAGTGTTGTTCTATTAAATAAAAAACACATATACTCCTAACTCAAGTGTTTTGTGTATGACAAGTTGTTAAAACCCCGACAATCATTTTGAATAAATCTGAACTTAATGTTTTTCTGGAATGTATTCACGAGTTTAACATTTAGGGAAAATAATAGAACTAACGCGCCTGAATTGCCACATTCTGTGGGTATATCCTACTTTCTGTTTGTAATTGGGTCAATCTATCTTTTCAAAAAAGTTAATAGTCCTTTTTATGTTGGTTTGTGGTCTAGTATTATGTTGCGTATTACTGTAGTACTAATTGGCGAAAGATAATTGGGAACTTTTTTTTTCGAGGAAAATGAAATATTCTGCTTTCATTTTCGAACAGAGTTCAGAACAATGCCATAGCACTCAGAGAGTTCCATACGCTTTTCATCCTATATGGCTCTGACAGTGCGACGGAACTTCAGTTTGTGGATGTACTGGGGAACATTTCACAACGTTGTGGTAGGAAATGTGCCTGACAGCGACAGTGCGATGTGTTTATTAATTCAGTAAGTGAAATTATGAACTTCAAATTGGGAATATAAATGTTCTGACAGTCTTCGACAGTTCTTTGTGTGTTGGTTTCACATGGGAAACGTATTTGGTTTATGGTTGGGCGCCAGTAAACAACCTTTGGGTATTGTCGTTTGAAATTTTGTGCCAGAGATAGATATTAAATATGAATAGAGATAACTTATCAGAAACGTTTCTGTGATAAGATTTGTAAATATGTCTCTAAGTTGTGTAATTATTATTTAACAGTGTTTTTTGTAACATCCCGGGTGCAGGTTGAATCATCTGAAGGAAAATAGGCTTCATTTAGTTCGATTTTTGTTTTATATCCCGTTATGACACGTATGGAAAGAAGTAAAAAATGAGCCGTCGATTACAACCCAATAATTTTTCAGTAATTTAATATCAAAGTGCAATGTTTTTCTGCATTACAACACCGTAGTAGGATATCAAAGTTATAAAATTCTTTGAGAAATTTTACTTAGAAGTTTTCTCAACGTATGTTATAATTGTGGCTCCTGACGATGACCTTGTAAGGAAGAAAATATTGTATTTTAATATTAAATAAATGAAAAAAAAATATGTGAGTTATAATCTAAGTATCATAAGTCATTTAGTTCCTGTGCTACTATCTGTGTTCCATTCGTTATGTAATACATTAGGGCAATTGAATCGATTATATTAATGTTAATACAATCGAATGAGTTTTCTCTAGCTACTGCGTTTGCTGAATGAGGCAATACTCAACGCTTCACGATGTACGTGTCTATGAAGCACAATGTGTCTATTGTGATGGCTGCTGACTCCGGGACTAAACCAGTCCATGATCATATGCGTACCCTTGTATATGAGGTACTGCGTCATAGAGGGTGATAAGACACAAGACAGCCAAACTGACATTTCTTGAGAATCAGTGACGTTTCCTATCCCTCGGCAAGAAATATTACGTGACTCTGTAAGTTTTTTTAAGGCTATGTGTGCCGCAGAGCTGTTCTGGACTAGGGACAGGGAGTAACTGGGAATCGAACCTAAGTAATCCATTTTAAAAATAAAATTTTGATATACTGCGTTGGTGCTCAGAACGGCACACGACTAAAACACCAGATATCAGTTCATATTATCCATGTGTAGATATGTATGTGCAATTCAGGGTGTTTATCCGTCTGTCCGTCCGGTCCGCTTCGTTTTGCAGAAATTGGCAATGTTAGCGGGAAAATGTAAATATTTGTTCGTTTTTGGAATAAACGTTCGTGGTCTATTTTTGCTTTTACAATAATGTATTTTTCTACTGCATTTTGCAGTTACGGAAAAAATCTATCTGTTTGGGGAAATCTAAATAGGGCGCTTTTGCTATGATTGTGCGAAATACGACTTATGTGAAGCCCAACGCGAAAATACTTTAAGCGCGGTATTTTTCGTCATCCGACAAATTGCCAATTAATCTTTTTTTTTTTAAAGATAGCTTTCGAATCGTTGTGTTATTGTTCTTGATATTTCACTGTATTTTCGGAACCTGTAGGCCTACGTCGTCCATTTGCTGAATATGTTCAAATCCGTTACTTCTGTGTATGTGGCCTGTCTTCTGTATAGTTTTGATTTTTAAAGTGTAATTTGTTTTGGAGAAATGTGTACCGTGCGGTTTGCCATTCACCATGTCAGAAATTTGTTACCCGTTGCCGCTCTTCGAGAAGAGAAAAGAAAGAGCTGACTTTTTTTATTTTTACAGTTTTAGATCAGAGTTTCAGCGAAATGAGATTTCATGTTAGGTCTCTTGTTCAAAGCTCTCATATTTGTAGGGTTTGAGTCTGGAAAGTATACTTTCCTCCTATTGACGTAAAATTTTGTGATAAAGGCATTGAAACGTGCCCTCTTCCCCCCAGTATTAAGTGACAACTTAAAAATGTTCTCCTTATTTTTTCCATGTACAGTTCAGCCACGGCTTACTTTTCTGGGGGTAAAATTTTTTTGTCAAATTTGTATGCACTTTCGTATTCTCTTCCTGTATTATTCTTTGTACGAAATGAGAACTAAGTTAAAATACAGGTTAAAATGTGTAAACCAATTGAAATTCGAAAATTGTAGTTTATTTAGACCCTGTGCGGCAGGGTGTTTGTAACTTAAATTCCCCTGTCACTATAATTTTGATGCTATGTAATTCGTAGTTTTAAGCACAAAGTCTTAAGTAGCAGAAGTTTAGTTTTCAGCCTAGGTGTGGTTATGTATCTGGCAGAATGGTGTTAAGCTCACTGGGCACTATAAGCAACATGTATAGAGAGGGTTGTCACGAAAATTTGCGCCATTCTATATAACCATAAACAAATATTGTGTTTGCTGTGTCGCAACCTGTGGCCCGATTTTCTCTGCACCCATTTCCTACTTCACAACGGCTTTCTGAGTAAATTCCCTCTGTTATTCATAAACCCGTGTACCCAAATCCTGTTCGCACAGTTGTATGTTGATACTATAGGAGACTGACGGCTGTCAGTCCGTGCAATATCCCTTGATTCCCCCAACAATTCATGCGCTAATGGTCAAGGATATACCGACTGACCCTCCACTAATGAAATTTAACATCTGATTAATAACGGAACTGACAGTTGACAAGTATTGGTATTCGCTAATTAAACTGAAACGTAATTAGTGGCGTTATGGAATGGTAATGTGTGGTTGTCGTTTAATTGGTCACGGTGATTTTTATTTAATCCAGTTTCGGAGTGAAGTATAATTAAAATATGGCACCTGTCGGTTATAAAACAGATAATTTTAGTAAAGCGATATATTTCCCGGAATTTTCTGTTGGAGGCAAGACTTTTTGTTCTCGTTCGTTTCATGTCAATCTGTACAGCGGGAGTGAAATATGGCGACACTCTGAGGCATGTCCTTAATCCATATTATTAATGGGTTTTGTGGAATGTTGCTCAGATGGAGTGCTGTTACATGCGTAATACGTATAGCGTTTGGTGTAGAATACATGGCGAAGACACTTTTGTTTTTGGTACTGTTTTTTACCCTTCTGTTATCGCGGCAGAAGCCTGAAGTCACGCACACAGTATTTAGCCTTTGGGTTCCGCCGCTTTTACCCCCAAGGAAAGGGCTCTCGGGGATCATTGAATAGGAGGTTGGGTAGGCCCCTCAGTCGGTGTCTGCGTGATGTAATCATGTGTATCAGCCGGCATAACATAGTTGGTATAGCGACTTTCTACTCCCTGGACGGTGCGGGGTTTGAACTCCGGTAGGAAGGAGGTATTCCGCACCCGTCCAGACCGGCTCTGTGGACCACCTAACCTCCTGTACAAAGGGTACTGAGTCTTTCCCGGGGATAAAGCTGCTGGGACGTGGCGTTGACCATCCACCTCCACTTGGCGCTCAGGTTAAAGAAAGAGTGGAACTAATCCTCCACTTCCCCTCTGTCATAGCGTGAAATTTACCTTTTACGTGTATATGTGTGTGTGTGTGTGTGTGGGTAGACACATGTGAGATTGTATGTGTGTATATATATTCGGCTTTAGTAACTAATTAAGTGTATATGTTTACACATTTAAGTGCGTATACGTTTATGCAATTAAGTAATATAACGTAGCGTGTGTATATTAGCGTGCATAGACTAGCTGGGGAACCAAGATAAGGAATTAAATACCATTAATTATGTGTTATACTCTATGTGCCTTTACATAATGAAATGACAGATGTAAGCAAGCACATGCGTACGAACACACACACACACACACATATATAAACTTCGATATGCCGTGTAACTCTCCGTCATTACACTTTCTACCATTTTAGCATTTTATTATTCGAAGAGGAAAGCAGCTACTACAGATCCGTCGTATTTGTTACGAAAGCCATGTCATTACTGCTGTACTGACCTTGCATGTCCAGTTGCGTGTTACAAGCGATTACTGTTTTACAGAGACGCTGAACCATGATGTGGCGGTCACTGCTGGTAATGTGGTGGTGGTTTCTCGGTTCGATTCTGGTCTCTTCAGAGAGTAAGTACCCAATCATTTTATTTTTACTTCATGTAGCTCCTGACAACACTGACGGCAAAGACAGGGCTTCAGTGTTAGGTCACGTGACTCTAAGTTGAATAATAATAAATAGTAGATAATATTAAAATAAACAAGAAATATTATTTATTGCATATAAATTTATAGTGCATAGAGAGTGTTTATTGTAACAAGTGTGTTTAAGTAATAGTGACAACAGGGAGAGAGTTGTATATGTAGCCACTATCCTACAGGTAAAAAAAAAAAAAAAAAACTTAGCACTTTAAGAGGGGGATTGTTTTGAAAGTGGGAATTTATCATATTTTTGTAATAAGAAAGGTATACACCTGCAAAAGTTAGTATGTAATATTGATATCAGAGTTTCTAATACTTCGGAAATGTATTGAATTCTTAGTAGCGGCAGCGTGAAACACGTACTTTGTAGAGGCATTGCAGTTTTGGTAACGGCAGTTTTGTTTTGTTCGATATTTTTCTTTTTCTTTTTTCTTCTTACTCTCCTGTTTTTCTTTTCGTAACAAATAAAAGTTTTATCGACGATGAAATTAAGAGTCGAATAAAATGACGAATATATGTTACCCTTCACTTTAGAACTTCTCTTTTTTTCTCCAGTGCAGAAAGTGACAGTACTCTTATGTTTATTGGACCGTGCATCATCTTGATAGTTGAGTAAAGAGAGACCAACTTGATGTCACTTGCTTTATTATTTCTTTATTTAATGCTTAACATGTTTCGGATGTTAATACATCCATCCTCAGGAGCTTG
>Ga0123355_10012949_pt1 | contig 12952 bp, 4 predicted proteins | sample TergutEmb28metaG_3_FD_89872 | JGI IMG/M metagenome (GOLD analysis project Ga0123355, IMG submission 89872) | Embiratermes neotenicus P1 segment gut microbial communities from Petit-Saut dam, French Guiana - Emb289 P1 | ecosystem: Host-associated > Arthropoda: Insects > Digestive system > Gut ... | reverse complement strand
CCTAAAGAAAAAATGGAAAAACAAAATAATGCATGGGCAGTACATTAGAAATATAGATAGACAGCTTATTAGTGAAGAAGACATGTTCCTCTGGCTATCAAAAGGAGACCTACAAGTAGAAACTGAAATTGAAATAGTGGCAGCACAAGACCAGGCACTACAAACAAAATATTATGCGACAAAAATATTGAACACAGAGACAGATAGCAAGTGCAGACTTTGCCAACAGTTTGACGAGACAATAGACCACATAATATCATCATGCCCAATACTGGCAAAAGAACAGTATATAAAATACATGATAGAGTGTGTGCACAACTACACTTCAACATATGCAAGGAAACAGGGGTACAGTTGAACAAAAAACACTGGTATGAACATGTGCCAAAATCAGTAGAAACTATTCAAGGAGGCAAGGTAACCATATTGTGGAATCAACAAGTACAAACTGACAGAACTATCCCCAACAACAAACCAGACGTTATAATCCGTGATAATGAAAAGGGAACATGTATGTTAATAGATGTTGCGATCTCAGGAGACAGAAAAGGGAACATGCATGTTAATAGACGTTGCAATCCCAGAGGACAGAAATGTTATTAAAAAAGAAGTCGAGAAAATTCTAAAATATAAAGACCTTACAATAAAAATACAGCTCATGTGGAATGTAAAAACAAAGGTGATACCAGTAAAAATAGGGGCGACTGGGACTATTTCAAAGTCATTCAGAAAATACATGAGTAACATACCAGGAAAACATGAAGTTAAGGAACTACTGACAACAGCCATATTGGGCACTGCACACATACTTCGGAAAGAACTAATGTAAAAGCACAATAGATTCAACACTGAAACTAACGATATAAGCACCATGAATCGTAACAACAGAATAGCTGCAACACTGTATTCCCTAGTTTGTCCCAAGAATATAAGTACTAATACCCTGTATAAAGGAGATGACAATGATGATGATGATGATGATGATAATAATAATAATAATGTAATGCTTCAAAAACGCTTCAGTAAACAAAGCTCTCCTCTTGTTATAGAAACAATGTGTGTTTTTTTATTTCGCTTCACGTTTCAACCTAATAGGCCATCAACATCAACATCATCATCTTCATCATCACACGAAAACTACACAATATATAAAATGAAGGTGGAAACAGATATTGTTTCTACTGTAAAAACAGACTTGTGTTGACTGGTTCATATTTAGAATAAGGTGCTGGATTTTCATTGGCATTTTACATTTGATAACCAACTCCTGACCTACGATCTTGGATAGTTGATTGTGACAATGGATGTAACCAGGGCGTGCACCATTTTTACGTACATTGAATGGTTTCTGCTTCTTCGAGGCATTTTCTGTAGATTTCGTTGTCAATATTCGTGTCTTTCAAAATGTGTTTCTTATAGACATTGTTACTAATGACCTATTCCTGGATGGCTATGATAAACTCAGTAGTTTCTGGAAAGAATTCGCCAGCTGTCAGCAATGTCATTGATGCTGTTTTAACGACATCTGTCTTGTCAAGGTAGAAGTTTGCTCGTCCCAAGTTATTTTTCTTTGCATCGTTCTAATATTTTTATGTTGTTGTGGAACAAGACTACGTAGGTTACGGTGCACGTAATTACAGTCTGTGGCACACATAATTCGATTTAGGTGGCAGTGGGAGTCATTTTTCTTGTTGTAAATATAATTTCATACTGAATTAGCGTGGTTATTTTAAAGGTTGTGTATGTCGGTAATTCCTACACCAGCCAGATTTTCGGTAACAGGAACTTTTCAGCACTAGAATTACCTTAACGCACTTACGCAATATTTCAGTACGCAGGTCAAATTGGCTCTGCCTATTTTGATTTAACAGACTCTTTGGACACAGTTCCTCATCCCCTGCTCCTTCAGAAGCTTTCCAGTTTTGTTTTATCTTTTATTCATGTTAATAAGCTTCGAAGATATCTTGCCGGCAGACAAGCCTGAGTTAGACTTTCTAGAGTGTTTTCTTTCCCATTCATATTCCATGAAGTCTGGTGTCCTACAGGGCTCCATTTTGGGGTCCTTAATATGTAATATTTTATTAATATTGCATGCGATTCAATTTGTAACTCCAGTTGTCTCTTACTTGCTGACGATTTGAAAATCTTTCGTAACATTAATAATGCTGTATAATGTAAGGTCTTACTGTCGGAAACTGACTGGGTGAAAAGTTGTGCTTTAATAGTGGCTTCTAAAAGAAATCATAGAGAAAGAACTTTGCATATTTTATTCATAAAACAAAGAGTTTCTACTTCGTTTATCAATAAGGTTTTGTTCATACTGTTCCTTTCCACTGTGTTACAGGTCTCAGGGTACGTTTAGACACTAAAATGAATTTCAGTATTAATGTATACAATATCATTGCCCAAGGTTTAAAAATGATAGGGCTCATTCATTACATAAAGTCCTCTGTTTCTACAATTGAGAATTTTATTATTTTGTACGTTGCTGTTGAGCTTTCTAAACTTGAATTCGCCCCTGTATCCCGGAATTATCTTGCAGTAAGTGATTCGTTTAAAATTTAAATAATTCAAAGATAATTTTTAGCGTTATGCTATAGCGTATTTTTTATTTACACTTGCACGAATAAGTACAACGATAGTTTAGACACGTTGAATTTTTCAACGCTTTAGTGCAGACGGCTGCACGTCGATGTTCTGTTTCCTATAAATGTTTCTATCAGTAAAATCTATTGCCCTTCCATCTCGATACAGTCAGTTTGCGTGCACCCACTGTATTACTGAGATGCTAATACATTTGGTGCTCTGCCGCACGCTAACGCAGCTGTGCTTTTGTTGCTAAAGTTGCCTGTATGAAGATCGATATTTCCAGTTACAATAGTACTTCGCTAAAGCACGTAATTAAATACACTGACAGTTGATTTCTAATTCGCTTTAGACATGTCACTTACTCGAGGCATTATCCTAAACAATTGCAAATTCTTCGGCTTTTATTATTTTATTTGTCTCCTTTTGTATATTTTGATTTTTCCGTAATATACACATCTTATTCAATATTATAAAATTCGTCTTCAACTAACTAACTCCACGGAGCAGAGTCCTTCTTGAGCAGTTAACATGTTCTCAGCTAGTCAAGAAATTCCTCGCATTTTATAAAACCTGAAGGTTCATCGCCGCATTCACAAGAGCCCGCCAACTGTTTCTGTTCTGAGATCAATCCAATTCATAACCCATCGCACTTCCTGAAGATGCACTTTTATGTTATCATCCTATCTGAATTATTTTGTAATTATTATGTTATTATTATTATTATTACTACTATTGTTATGTGTAAATTTATGCTGCTCTTACAGAGTTTCGGCCATAACTGCTGTTTACAATCTCATTTACACCAGGACATATGCAAGAGCAGGACCCTATCTGATCGGTATCGCCTTGGGGTACCTTCTGTACACCAAAAATAAACACGTCACCTTAACAGTGGTAAGTTATAGGCTTCATTTAACACGCCATCTGTTCTGCATTTCATAGAGAACTGTTGGCATAAACAAAGGAAGAGACTGTGATAGGCTCAACATGTAGCACGCTTTTTCTGAACGATCAACAGACATTATTATGGTGGTCCATTTAGGCAGTTTAATATTAAAGAGAAGACTAATATTAACAAGCATTTCTGGCTTAAGAGCTGAAGTCAGAACACAATAACAACTGGCGAAACGAAACCCAGATCCCCGGACATCCAACGTAGTAGCTACACCGACTGAACTATTCCGTCGCTCATACGAGCACCAAACTGTAAGAAATTTTAACTGGTCAAAGTGAATTTAAATTTTCGAGAATGTGATTATGTGTGACTGTGTGACAACCGTGACCATGTTGACAGTTCTGGGTTGCACTTGGCTGGCTGGTGTCCATCTGTACGGGTGCTGCCACAGTGTTCGGTGGAGCCGTGTTCTACAGCGACAACCACAAATACAACGCCTTCGAGTCCAGTACGTACGCCGGGTTGTATCGTTCTGCCTGGGCGCTAAGCGTGGCTTGGATAGCCTTTGCTTGCATCACAGGTTACGGTGGTAAGCTGCAGATGTTACCCATACTGTCCTTTACTAGCGCACTCTCTGCTTATGCACAAATATAACTGGTAACTACGTTTCTTTCGAGCGCAAAAGTAAGTTTTTTAAAGTGCCGCCCCACAGAACTGCCATTTCACCTCAGTATTGTGGCCAAACTGAGGTAGGTTAGTCGTTTGGTTTCGTCTTTCTAATAGCTTGACTGCAAACACAGAAACTTAAGTTTGAAAAACACAGGTAATGAAGGTACAACGTAACATTGAGGCGCGTTCGAGCAACCATTGTTGCAGTGGAAAACAATAACTGTTACATATTCTGAGTTTGTGTTTGTAGCTTTAGTTATCCAGCATGCAATGCGCATGCGCCCTATTGTCATCTGTGGCCTACCCGTCTCTACAATATTTTTCCACATTATCTCATAAACGGCACGATTTTCGGAAAATGGTCATTGAACATGAAATGTAGGTTTTGATTCTCTCTACAACTTTTATCCGAAGCAATTCTCATTCTAAGAAAAACTGATGCGAGATGTTATCATAAATGTACATAGGTCTTCATGTAAAGTACCGCTATGCTTGTCGGATTTTCCTATAACTTGAATTTTCTCGATATAATTTCAAAACATGCTCCAATATCAAATTTCATAAAAGTCTGGCCAGTGGGACCGAGTTGCTCCATACGGACGGGCGGACAGAAAGACATGACTAAGCTAGTAGTCGCTTAACGCAATTTGGCGAAAGTTTCTGAAAATAAGAATTCAAAATGGACGTAGTAGAATGAACGTAATGCGATTCTGACAGAATATTGAACTGGATAGGAAGCAGCTCTTTCAATCTGGCTTGCAGAGCCGGATCCCACACTTTCCATTCCATCTGACGAAGGAAACAGACGTCTCTGAGACGAACTGGTAACAGTAAATGAACCAAAAACAACGGCCAATACCCGAGACTAATAAAATTCACGAGAGTGTAATTTCCATTTCTCTAGTAACCATAGCAACTTTGCTCCTATACGCAACGAATTCTCATTTGTTGTCTCTAAAGACAGGGTATTGTGATGGTCCTGACAAGTTTCCGAAATGTCCGCAAGACAGCTCATTGCATTGCTCTGACGTTGTACGCGATAAAAATGTTTATTTTTATGAGGTGATTGGTTTTCTCTGCGGCGAGAATTCGGATTTCTGTTTTTAGCCCGTGACGCCCTCTGGATTGAAGGAACGTCACCTTGACCCGGACTGTGGAGGCAACACGTTCTTCGAACATATTCACATTGACACACCACACTACATGGTGTCAGAAACCAGAAGATCACTGATCTTAAAATTAGCTATATACCAGTAGAGGAGTTGACGTTTCCCGTAACCACACAATTCCGGTACGTCTCAACAAACAAAACAAGTTTCAAGTATATCTTGGATTTCATGTGTGGTCTGTGTTCATCGTCAGCCGTTCTGCGGGTGTTTTGACGTAAGCCGTAGTGGCAACTTCCACAGTCACGCAGACGATGTTTCTCTTTACGAACAAACTCCCTTGAATACGAGTTCCTTTTAATCCAAGATCAATTACAATTCACGCGTTGCTTTCTTTTATATAATGAAATTGATATTTTAGGCCGACATAATATTTTGGGCGCCTACGTAGAAGGACGTCAGTTTTATGGATCGCCACAAATGTGCGGAGTTCTTTGATATTGTGATGTTAGTAACACGGGCCGCCAAAGTTCCGTTTACCGACGGCAGAAAATGAAGTTCAGACGTCTTGTTGAAGTTCCCAAGCGATGCAACTTCATCTTTCTATGATGCCGTCCAGAGAGTTACACAACAAACAGTACAGTCCCTGACCTCACCCAGAAAGCATATTCCGCTAGTTCAACTAAACCCACACCTCATAGGTGCGGCACTCGTAACAGGCCGTCATACAGCGTGGAATGTGCGATGCTACAGAAGGAAACTGATCTGACAAAAAATGTCAACAAAGCAGATCAATATGTTCAAGTTTGCTGATCTGTGGGTTGTTATTTCGTGTAAAATGGCACATGTCTACTGGTATTCCAGAGGGAAATGCTACCTCCATCATCACGGTAGTTACTGTCATTATAGTTACAGGACTAGTACACTGAATATACCGCGGCATGTGCCAGAAAAAGGAACACGTTTGTAGCCACCTGGGAGGACACATTGGAACCGGCAGGACTGTGGCCTATATGGGACATATGCATGCGCGATCACACACACAACCTGCATCTAGCTACAAGGCTTTCTTTCCTTTATAAGATGCCATACATCTCAAGGAGAAAAGTTTAACTGCACTGACATTCATGCACGTTTTGTGAGAATTTCAGTATTGGAAATTTAAATTTCTACCTGAAGAGAACTCGTACATGAAAAAAAAGTTGTTTAATAGAAGTTATATTTTGTGATCAATATAAGACTAAAACTTTTACTAACATTAAAGACCGGTAGATCAAAGTTTATGTGGAGCCTAATTCAGTGCGATGTCATCACGCTGTGAAAACATGTAAAGGGTAAATGGCCTGAGAACCGAATGCATTGACCGGCCTTGCCCTTCCTATAAGGTAAATCTGAGTTCCATAATAATAAAGAAGGATTCTATGAAGAGTCGAAAATTTTGGACTTTTGAGGCAACGTGTGACCAGTGATTTAGTTCCTTGTTTGGTTAAATAGTTTGGTAGTAGCCTATTTCTAGTTAGGGGCGTCCTCTCCAGAAGTGCTAGGTGTGCAGCGCACACATTATATAATTAATTCCCAATATGTTTTTGTAAACGCATGATTTAATTGCGCGGAGAAGCTGTTACCTCCATGTCATTCCATAATGTTTCCGCTCACTTTCGGTGAACCTGCACTCGAGGGCTTTTGCTGTGCCGGACTGTCTCAGTACGCTGCATACGTCTTAATTAGGCAGTGAGCAAATGTGCAGGTTGAGAGGAGACGACAGTGCAAGGCGTGATGCCTCTCGGAACAAAAGCTCGACCAGTTTTCAAGATTGTTGAGGGAAGTTAGTAAGTGTCGCGTCACGAAAACCTTATGGTGTTTCATCTTTCATTATGTATTACTGCATTTATATCACATTCGTATTTAGATAGTATGCTGTCTCCCTTCATCAGTCTAGAGTGTTTCAAGACCGATTAAAAGGGCCGAAAATATGGTTATTAAAGAACAAATACATAAACCATTTTCCGTGCGCCCGCTACACGATAAATAACGAATAGTTAATACAGGTAATGACTCACCACAAAACCAAGACAGAACAGTATACAAGACATTTTTCATCTCTTAGTGTGAAAAGTTGACTTGTTAGCAAGATGTGACACAACAAACAGATTTTAATCTTTCTCTAACAAACATGAAGTGTGCATTAATCAGCGCTTCTTGGATTTTAATCATTTTCAAGTGCGCAACAAAACACACAAATTCGCAAATTCTTTTTCACTGCTATCTACAGTTAAAATTATAGAACACAACAAAAGGTTGACCTGCTCCTTGACGTTCGGCTTGGAAACGATGTCAACAGGCGTAATGAACAAATTAAAAAGAACAGACGAATATTACTGATGTTGTGTGTTCTTTAGTTAATCAAGAATTTTCTTTCCGGGCCTTGATGAGTCGTCCACATCTTTAAACAAAGGGAATTCCTTGTAAAATCTCAATGTGTTGAAAAATTCTTGTCCACTTCTTAAAAGTTAGGAGAATTCAGCCATGGTTATTTAATTTGAAATAAAAATTAGTTCGCCTAGTTCACTCAGCAACAAATGCACTATTTATTAACTTGGTTAAAAGTTTTAAATTTACATTAAAATACACAATAGTATCGCTCCTACATGTTTCGGTCTTTAATGACCATCATCAGGGAGCTTTATCTTTGCCTAACTAAAGTTATATTTATGTTAAAATACCCGGTAAAATTACGTCGTTATATAAATTAGGTGATGTGGCAGCGCGTGTGTTGTGTGCAGTGCATAGTGACAGGCCTCACTCTGCACTGCACACAACACACATGCCGCTCTACGACATGCTGCCACATCACCGCGTTCCATGGCGTTTGTTAGTCAGTTAAATAGCCAGATAGTTAATACTCTGTCTTTTTCTACCTTAGCGTTTTTTACTTCACTTCTCCATTTCCATCACCAATATAATCATCATCACCACCACCACCATTACGCTATAAGAATAATTATATTTTATCACTTCCATTCGAAGCAGGTAGAAAATACAGTTGTCGTTGGGTTTATTTAAGCTAGATTTTATGTAGTCAGTTTGGGAAGTAAGTGTGTAGTCCAATGCATTTCTAAACTTGGCACCGGATGCAAATAAGTGTTTAGCTTCACGGTCTGGTCACTTTTCCTCCAGGGAGAATGACCATTATCTCCACTGAATAGGAGGCTGAGTCCGATCTAGAGCCAGCCCGGATGTATTGGCGAAAATGTAAAACTCTTCTGTCTGCTAGGAATCAAGTCACTACTGTCCTTTCGCTAAAACTACGGCCAGTTTGTTATAGAATTGATAAGGTACTTTATGTTTTTTTTTTCTTAATTTGACGTTCAGTTAGTTATAGACTTAGTAATTTGCTTAATATTTGTCTTAGTTTGACGTTCAGACTGATATAGGTGTTCTATCTTAATACTTGTCTTCATTTGAGAGATTCCTTGTTAGCTTTCTTGGGGTTTGCTGATACTGTCAGGTCAGTGTCTTGTTACTTTTTATGTCAGACGGTCTGCTGATTCGTCAGTTCAGAGTTGATGCAGTTATGGCTTCATATTCGCAGGTCCGGTGGATTCTTTTCTGTCCTGGAAAGTATTTGTTCCTCTGAGCCGCCTGACCTACAGCGCATACCTCTGCCAATATGTGGTTCTCTTGATTAACGCTGGCAGCAACAGGGTACCTGCTTACCTCAGTGGTTACACCGTCGTGAGTATCCAATGGCACAGTCACTGTACTGACTGGCTACTATGACCAGTTACTGCACTGACTGGCTAATCTAACCAGTTACCCAATCACGCATATCCACAAAATACAGAATAAACGCCTGGTCAGCAGATATCTTTTCTTCAGTAAAATCATTACTGATACAGGTGAATGAACATAAAACTTGTGTGCTTTCTAGAAAGCAGGATCCCAGTAGTGATATAGTTTGCGTTATTTAAATGAAACTGTCCCTAAATTTACAGCCCATATTTGATATTAACCACATTCATCATCTGAATTAGGAAAGAAATTTGCTGAGAGAAGCAATGACTGCTCTGTAAACTCAGTTTCAAATAACGCCTCAAATCTATCAGTTTTCGAGTGGCCTACCGGTGACTGGTTTTGAGTTGCCATAGTTGACACTTTACTGCTTCGTCAGACGTTAAATTCCTCTGCCTAATGACCTTCTCAACTGCCTTTTCCCACTTTGCCTAGGGGCTTCCCCGTCGTCTTCCTGCTAGTGACGATGCCGCCATCCGCTTAGGCCATCTGTTATCCCCCATGCGTACTACGTGTCCACACTATCTCAAAATATTTTTTTCCAGTCTTTCCATAATTATTGTGTTAACCGATGTTTTCTAATTACGTCATTTCTTACTTTTAGTACTCCGCAGGTCTTTGCAGTTCTCCAGAAATCCAATTTTTACTAAGGTTTGTTCATTAATTTTAATCCAGTGTCCATCTTTCCTAGCCGCAACTGATAAAGGTTTCTGTCACTCTACTAAATATTATTTTTTTATTGACGGAAATATATTTACTCCAAGTAGGCTATTGAGAGTTCTTGCTGCTTTCCTGGTTTGCTCAATTCTGTTTAACACGTCTTTGTAACGCCTCAAATATTTCGTTAAAAAACTTAAAGACAAGTTCAACAAGGTGACATCTGAGCGAATTAGAGATGCGGTGGTAAATCAATTATAAATATATGTGTAATGGAAGTCAGAATTCGTAGGCCGGTTTATTGTCTTAGCAAGCACAGAAACCGTTACTCTAAAGTAAAAAAATTAAATGTTCCCTGTGCAGCAGTTGAGGTGTATAGGGAGTGGCGTTATATGTTCACAACACTCCTAACCATGGCATTTGATGGAAGTAAATTTGTAGTTTTACGTCAAGTCGCTTTAAACATGGAGAAAGATCCCACGGTACATTACCGTATAAGGCGGAGTGTGTTCTAGAGCCAGTGTAGAGGTTTGGGAGAAGAGAAAATCTTTGCCTCTGCCAGAAATCGAACTAGGACTCTTCCACAGCAAAGCTTCCATCTCAGTCACTATACCCACTGAACTATCCCAGCTCGTTTTGGGCAAGAGCAGTAGTAATAGGAGACTAATTCTTCCTTCTAGCCAGCAGTTATTTCAGATTTAAATCACCATGAAAATAGAAATACCACTTTTCTTCGAAACACCCTAACAAACTTATTAACCTACATAGATTAATACATCAAGAAACTATTATTTGAGCATAACCGACCCTTACAACTTCAAAAGTTACATAAGTATTGTAGGTCAATGGCAAGAGTTACAAGATTTCTCTGCAGATTAACTGATGAGAAAAGTGCTGAATGTGAAATATATGTTTCAGAAATCGAAGCATTCAGTAACATAATGCAGATGAAATGACTGGAGAATGCAAAATTGCATACCTTTGAATGCAGCTTTGTTTTACATAACCCACCGCAAAACGGATCTTTTCGACACATTTACCCTTTCCAAGTTAAAATACAAACCTTTCAGCACTGATTGCTCGTAACAGGAAACAACGACTTCGTCATTAATAATAATAATAATAATAATAATAATAATAATAATAATAATGCGTACGTAGATATGTGTGCCTTGTTTTCTTGAAACCAGTGCTTCGAGAACCGACGAAAGTAATCACATTGCCCTCCCATCAGGCAACTTCTCTTGCACAACTGTGCGCCGGGACACCTGCGCAGGCGTTGTCATGCCAGCGAGTTAGTAACGTTTTAAAGAGCGTTCACTATAATTACCGTCTAATGCTAAAGTTACGGAGGAGTGTATTTTCACTTCTACCTCACCCCACACCTTAATGGCACGCACAGGGATAGTTTGGTCTAACATTTCAAAATGCTGCGTTTTCCCCACATCTATGGCTCTACTTGTCCCGCATAATTCTCGGAATATACAAGGATTACTTTACTTAACAGCTTTTACGGGTGGGTTTGTGTCACAGTGACGGAATGTGTTCTCTGTGATTTACAAACGGACTTTGTATATTGCGCATTGTTGTGATTAATTTCGTTGTCCCAAGGATTAAGTTAAATGAAGGTTATCACAAGTCCACATCCGAATTAGGTCAGTCCAGTAATGGGATCATTAGAGTAATAATAAAATACTAAATAGCATAGTCATCTTCATAACTTAAGTATTACGCTCATATAAATAAATTCGCCTATTCTTAAGGAACGGAAAATTGACTATCGTTTTCACAAGAATGAGTATTAAGGTACAGAAGGAATCAATTTATGTACCATTTCGCAAGGGAAAACGTTGCACAAAGCTGCAACAAAAAGCTTTCGTGCACAGTTAACAGATGGCACCAGTAGGCAGAGGTTCAACACCGCTAATATCATTCGTCGTCCTTCATTTGAGGGGATCCTAAGTCTCATCTAGGTCCATTCCGCCATAATAATTCTAAGAAAACCAACATTACTTAACCCTCTTATCCCCTTGTGCTGTAAACTGCAAGTTTCTCAAGAGATTACCCCTAAACAAAATTGCGTACGAAAACAATGCTTCTATAACCTAACCACGTGGTTACTTCTCTCACTTCTTGCACTCTTCTTGTACCCATGTACATATTTCCTGCATACTCTACGTCACACACCTGTGATTTTTTATGCCGCTTTAACGTAACAGACAAAAGAACAGGTAGCATAATTATCTTTCATTCATCCTGATCACCTGTGGTTCATGACACTCTACAAACGTCACATTTTAGGCTGTTATGCAAAAGGACGTGTCACAATGATCAACATTATCCATCGTGCCCACGCAAGTAGCGAAAAGTGGAAATATGTTATAGAACTGACAGACTGCCGTATAAATAGAGAAATGTCGTCACATTGCCCCTACGACACATTTTGAAACATAATCCCTGTGTTCAGAGGCTTGCAGCACAACTTTGTGATCTTAGTAACATTTTTTGATTCGCGTTAGGACCGTGGAAAATTGTATAATCGATATACGAAAATATAGCTTCTAAGTTTCAAAAGAATTTTTCCAATTATGAAGATAAAGGCACGATCTCATGAAATATTTACAATTTGAGAGCTCTGTAGTCGATGTAGGGGGCAGAAAGATAATTTTGTAAGTGTTAGTAAGGCCTGCTTAACAGCGACATTGAACGTCAAGCCTGGGCTCTTTATGGTTGCGCAAATAGGGGAAACGACCTTACTTCCTCAGTCCTACAGCTATTTAGTCTCTCTTATCCTTCTTCTAAAACCAATTGACGAAAAATGTTTACAGCAGTATGCCTATATATAATTTAATATTTCATCACCTCTCTTCCGAAACCCGAGGCTCTCCCCTGTGAATAGCGCCAACAGCAAGACTAAATAAATGTTAAGTTATGGCTACAGAAATTATGCGGTGAAGACAGAAGCTCAGGTTAAGAAACCGAACGTTTTGTGCAAAGGCTTTGAAGTAACTCGAATGTATGCATATATCAGCTCAGAGAGTATCATGAATAATATCGCTGGAGGTGGTGAGGGTAGAGCAGCTGTTTGTGTTCAGGTCTTAGTCAAATTAGAACCGCATCTATCTCTTCGGTTTGTCCGTCTATCTATCTATCTATCTATCTATCTATCTATCTATCTATCTATCTATCTATCTATCTATCTATCTATCTATCTATCTATCTATCTATCTATCTATCTATCTAT
>Ga0123355_10012947_pt1 | contig 12953 bp, 8 predicted proteins | sample TergutEmb28metaG_3_FD_89872 | JGI IMG/M metagenome (GOLD analysis project Ga0123355, IMG submission 89872) | Embiratermes neotenicus P1 segment gut microbial communities from Petit-Saut dam, French Guiana - Emb289 P1 | ecosystem: Host-associated > Arthropoda: Insects > Digestive system > Gut ... | reverse complement strand
GACGTTTATTCACCAGATTTTCATTATCGTCGCCGTGTCCGCATGGAAGCAACAGCCTATACCTCGGGCTTTAGTTGTACTGGTAAACACCCTTGGGACCCTTGGTATGGCATTACCGCCTCTGGTAGGCGTGTAGAACATGGTATAGTTGCAGTTGACCGTAATGTAATTCCGTTAGGCACACGCCTTTATGTTGAAGGTTATGGGTTCGCCCTTGCTGCAGACGTTGGGGGTGCTATACGTGGTTACAAAATTGACTTGTTTATGTATAATTTGCAAGACGCTTTACGCTTTGGACGCAGACATTTGTACGTTTGGATTCTGGATTGATTTATCGACTTGATAAGCGGGAAATGAACAAAAAAGCCAACTTTTAATAAGTTGGCTTTTTTTGTGAATAATTTTTTGGCAATTCCAATTTATTATTTGCAAAATCATCCTTGATTTTTTCCCCAGCTAATTTAATGTCATTGTCGTTAATTTCATCAATAATTGGATAATTCCCTGTTTTTGAAAAATTCTCCCAATGCTCAATTTTTTTACCTAAATAGTTCTCCAACGATGAAATTAAGCTGTCATAATCTGCATATTTGAAGCGGAATGTTAGCCCGCCTTCATCATAATTATATAAATTAAATTCTATTGCGACAGTGAAATCATAAATTATATATGTGTCTCGCACATGACCATGGTAATTTTTTAGCAAGCTCCTATCAACAATAATACTTTTATTTCTTCCAAACTCTACATATTGTATAATCTCGTTTTTATCCATACAACAAAGCCCCCTTCACTAATATTTGCGTGTAATAAGATAGTGAACAAGCCCACGTAACAAGTTCTTATCTTCGTCTATAATAGCAGAATTTTTAATTATATCCATAGCTTGTTGAGACAGGTTGTGTATTTCATTTTCTGCATATTCTTTTGAACCAGTGGTGGTAAATATTTCTCGTACTATTTCTAAATCCTTACGAGTAGCATGAATATTTCCATAACTTGTCTCCAATAATTTTCTTTGGTCATCGCAGGCGTTTTTGTAAGCATATCCATACAATAAAGTTTGCTTCTTTTCTATTATATCTGAAAGAGCAGATTTACCAAGAACTTCTTCATTGGCGTAAATGCCCAACAAGTCGTCTTTACTTTGGAAAGCAACACCTAAAAGCAAGGTTATATCACGCAACTGTGTAATTAACTCGTCGCTTGCATTGCCACAAATTGCTCCCAACATTATAGGTCCCGCAAGTGTGTACCAAGCTGTTTTATTTGTAAAAATAATATTAATTGTTTCCATATATTTCTCATATTCACTAATAATGTCCATCGGTTTGTATGGAAGGGTAACATCCATTATTTCACCTTCAAGTGTTGTAAGTTGTATATCAGCGAATAATTTTAATATTTTTGCCAGTATACTAGCGGGTAGATTTTCTGCTAAAATACTGTTTGCCATAAACAAACCATAATCACCAACACAAATAGCTTTGCTTAAACCGTAATGAGGGTTAATCTCTTTAGCTGCTGTTGTATGAATAGTTTCTTTGCCACGCCGTGTCGTGCTTGAGTCAATGATATCATCATGAATAAGAATCGCTGTTTGAAATATTTCATAAGCAAGAGTTATTGGTAAATAAAAATCTTTACAATCTCTATTTTTTTGCTCGTTTTTGGCAATCCTTTCGCCTAATTTAACCATTGCGCCACGAATGCGTTTACCACCCTTATGTTGCGTGTATAGGTCTTCAATGGCATCTTTTATAAATGGTTTCCTTATGGATGTTATTTTTTCATTAAAGTATACATCACTGTAATCATCTATTTCTTTTTTTGCCGAAGTCAAAAAATCCATGAATGTCAAACAATCTTGCAATTCCTCCATAACAGAGAGGGGTGTAGAAGCACTACCAACAATACCAATTTTTCTATTTTTATTGAGTTCTATATTTTGCAACTCTCCCACGGATTGCACAAAATAAGTGTTTTTGCAAATTGCCTTACACACTTCATAAAGTTCTATTGAGTTAGCAGATTTTTCATCACCAACAACAATCATAATATCAGAGTCTTTTGCTAGAGTTTTTGCTTTTTTAATACGTTTGGCTGTAACATTACATAATGTGTTGTAAATTTCTGCATTTTCGCACTTAGATAATATCAGCTTGGTGGATTTTTCCCACCATTCTTTATTGCATGTGGTTTGTGCCACAACACAAATGGGTATGTCCCAATTTATTAAGTTTAAATCAGCTTCATTTTCAATTACAATGGGATTCTGCCCCAAACCCCTTCGTTCTGCAACTGCTTTTTTGCACCAGCCCAAAATTCCGCGGACTTCTGGATGTTGTTTTTTGCCTATAATAATAATTTGAAAGCCTTTATTACTTTGTTCCTCCACTATATTATGGATACTTTTTACTATTGGGCATGTGCCATCTTCAATAATTATGTTCTTTTTATTAAGCTCATCATATATATTTTTTGCCACTCCATGTGCGCGGATAATTACAATGGAATTATTTTTTATTTCGTTGATATCTTCTGTAACAATAAATCCTTTTTCTGTATAGTCGCGCATTACATGTTTATTGTTCACTAAATCACCAAACAGGTATACACCCTTTGGCATGTCTATAACTCTTGAATTTGCTTTGTTAATCGCACTCTGTACACCTTGACAGAATCCTGATTCTTTTAATGTTTGTATCATTTTAACAACCTTTCTATTTTCAATGGGGGCGCTCCTTTGTTCGTAATCCTAAAGGATGAGGTCAAGAGGATGAAACCCCACTAGTTTTTTTGCAATATTGTAACAAACAAAAAGTTTCTCTAGCAAGTTTGACATTACTAATGTATAATATCTTAGAATCTGAATAGAGGTTCTCTGAGAAACACTTTTGAAGTTTAGAGGAGGAATTTGTTTCATGAAGAAATCAATTGCACGGGCAGTATGCTTTGTGTTGGTAACAATTATGCTATTGCCATCGGTAGTAGTAGGGCGGGATGGTTTTATTCTCACGGATTCACCTGAGAATACATACACAGGACGCTCACAAATGGAACGATTAATACAACAACTGCAATTTACAGACCTGCCAGAAAATGAATCTGCACGAGATGCGATTATTCGCGGGTTCGCACTGGAAATTTTCCGTCCAGACTCTAATCAGTTTAGACCTGACGCGCCCATTATGTGGGAAGAGGGTGTTGTTTATGCCTTGCGAATTGCTGGTTTAAGCCAACGCGCACGTCAATTGGGGCAAGATATAGCAGGTGAAAACCCATTAGGCTTACCTCTTGATGAAATTTGGCAACGTGGTTATTTACAATTGGCAGTGGATATAGGAATCATCACCCCTGCGGAATTTATTTCAGCTACGGCAGGGGCAATTTTGGATATTCTTGAGGAAGCTCTGGAAGAATTAGAAGGTGATGATCCACCTCCAGGGGGAAGTGGGGATGAAGATCAATTTGAGTTGCCTTTTGTACCAACACCACGAAACCCTTATGCAACTCGTGAAGAGTTCGCCTCTTGGTTGGTTGGCGCAATGGAATATACAAGAAGTGATATTTTTGGTGGAACAGGTGGAGGTTTTGCTATCCAAAGTTACACTGACTGGAACAGTATTTCTTCCCCACGTGTGGACGCAGTTGAAAAATTGCTAACTCACGGTGTAATGCGCGGGCAAACCCCTACAGTATTTGGACCTAACAGCACAGTTTCACGTTTAGAAATGGCACAAATTATCCGCAATTTAGATAGTTTTTTCCATAGTTTATTAGGAGTTTTGCGTGTAACTGGTACAGTTGGTAATATAGCATATGAACAATTTCATGAGACTGCTTCAAGCCAAGCATGGCGACATGTGTATATTCGTCGTGCCGATGGGCGTGTAGATTTGCTCACGGCAACACGTTCTGCAAGTCCATCACCTCAAGCCCCAGAAACAGACGCAATTGTGTTACGCAATGGTGTAGTATCAGGGCTGGGTGGTCTTCAAATTGGTGATCAAGTGGAATATCTGGTTCATGTAGAATCAGGAGAAGTTTGGTATGTGCATGTGGTTGGACAATCTGCACCCGAAGTGTTCCGCGGGCGTTTACAGATTATCAATATGGAAAATGGAACAATGACGTTTTCTGATGCTAACGAGCATATTTTCACTTTCCCAATGAGTCAAGGTTTATTTGGAACTTTGCCCGATGGTAGAGATTTTATACGTTTTGCCAATGATTTAAGACCGGCAGATTACCTACCACGAGGCGTGTACTATGATGCAATATTAATGAACAATGTAATTGTTGGCATTGAATTTGTAGGTACAATTGTTGTTGCGGGGGAAACTCGTGGGATTGTAATTGAAAATAATCCACTATTCGGAAGCCTTACAATCATTGACCAAAATCGCATTGAACGTACTTTTAGTTACAATCCTGGGCAATTGAGGGCGCAACGTCGTGTGTTTTTTGATATGCGTGATGTAATTGGTGGAATACATGATATGTTCCCCACTCAAAATCATCGTGATGTTGATATTTCGGAAATTCAGCCAGGTGATATAGTATCTTTTGCTACAGCGGATGATGACCCATTCCGAATCATAAGCATTAGCGCATCCGAAAACACCACAACACGTTATGGGCGTATTCGTGAGGTTCGTGACCAAGGCGGATTCTTTGATATGTTGATGGAGTTTGACAATAATCAAACAGCATGGTTTACATTTGTTGACAATGTTTTGGTTTTAGATAGAGGTCGCCCTGTTCACCCTAATCAAATTCAAGTTGGTGATTGGGCTAGGCTTGTAGTAAACCAAGCCGTAATTGCACCAGGGGTAACACTTGAATCTGTAAGAGAAATTGCTATTGATGGGGGCGGGCATCATATTAGCTCTGTAGTTATAGGCTATTTGTCAGGCTTTAACCCTTCACAAAACCAAATTACACTACAACATGCACGAACTTTAACCCCTGCTGGTTGGAGTGATAACCGTCAACTTGCCAATTTTAATATTGGTGGGGCAAATGTACGCTACTATCTTAACGGTAGCCCCACTACTCTTGCACACATGAACAGGTATTTACAACGTTCAGATGCAACTGTTTATATGGCTTTAGAAAACAACTTTGCGGGCGAACGTGTAATTATGGTATCTGTGCGTACAGGCAGAGATGAATTACTTCGTGGTGATGTGGTTCTTGCTTCAAACAATAATGAATTTCACATGTTTGAGATTCCAGGGGCTATAAGAACAGACCCTGGTACAATTGTAACGCGTAATGGTAGACTCGTAGACCATTCTCATATATTTGGTGCAGATTGGGCAAGAGTTAGCCTAAATGGTGGAAATTTAGCCGCGATTGTAGATATTGGTCCTCCTCCTGTTACTAGTGGTGTACAAATTGTTCGTGGACGTATAGCGCAAATATTCCCATTCCAGTCATTCCGTGTAGAAACCATGAGTTTATTTGATGGTTTGCGTTGGAACTTTACACCAATTCCAAGGGAATTCACGATTGACCATAACACACTCTTTATTGATGAAAGTGGCAATGTTGTTAGCATTGATACTTTTATTGGCTGGGGTGATGATTCCAGAATCAATGACGTATTTAATGTAGTTGTTGAAGGTGGGCGCGCTGCAAGAGTAATTGCCGCTCCATTTACAGAGCCTGTACCATCAAGGCAGGGCGCGCCAGGTCACTTAACAATTCGTGGGACGATTTATAGTGTTGGTGCAAATACTGTAAACCTAAGAGAAGTTTCTGTATTTAACGCTCTAAACGGGCAGTGGAGTAGAATTAGTAATGTAAATGCTACAGCTGTAGTAACTATTCCATCAAATGCCATTGTTGTTGACCGTAATGAAGTTATTCCTGCAAACAGACTACAAGTAGGTCAACAAATCCTCGCACTAAATAATGAAGACCGAACAGAGTTTGAGATTGAGCCAGGTATGACTCTTGATGCATACATGGTATTTGTAGAAAGTTAATAGGGGGTCACAATGAAAAAGTATTTAGCATTGTTCTTTTTGGTGGGGCTATTGGCGATTTTCGCCAGTCCCATTACCGCATATGCGGCCAGACGTGGAGACATGGGGTTTTTCGGCGGAATTACTGAAGGACGCAGATTACCGCTAACCACAGAAACTATTCTGTTGCAACAGAACAATAATAATGGGCGTAATGGAAGAAATGGTAATACAATTACTTTGGAGTATCAAGAACTTGTATTTCATGCTGGTAGACCTCAGTTGTTCCATGGATTTTTGGATATAACTTCAGGGCAACCAGCCCCCGATTCGCAAGCTGGAACCTTCACTGTGCGTTATGTAGTTCGCCCTAATCCTGCTATTGTTTCTGATGTTGTAATTAATCGTACCATGAATTTTACTGTAACCTATCGTCGTATTGGTTCACAGTTGATAACTTCTTATGATATCAACCGTGCAAATTGGGAAGAAACTATTACCATTGGTGGAGTTGTATACACTCTTGACCCTACCCGCTCTATGTTTAATATCAGCGGACTGGAAGACCAACGCCCAGGAGTGCAATATTACAGTGGTAATATTTTTGCCCGCCTTGTATATGTAACAGGTGGGGGTGCAGGTATTGCTACACCTCTGACCATAGAAAAAGAAGGCGATTATTTCGGCTTTTCAAGTGCATGGTCTGCCTCTGAAACCCACCGCACTAATGTAAATATTTTCAGCCCAGAAGGTTGGGCAATGCAGTATCAAATTCGCCCTAGTGTTAGCGTAAACAAAGATTTGCAGTTTGGGCATAATGAGCCAACGCTTATAAGTTGGGCTGGTAATTATCGTGAAGTTCATCAGAGTTTTGCGGGCTTGCATTATGATATTTTTGTGCAACCACAATTTATGTGGGATGAGCCTAGTCATGGTGCAATATTTATGGAAACAACCAATGTCTTTGAGCAGTTACATGCTCCTGATTTATCTTTTATTCGTGGGCATTCAGCAGAAGATGATATACACAGGCTTTTTGCCATGCATGTTTTAACTGGTGACCCTCGTTTCTTTGCTCCAGAACAAGCAATTACCCGTGGTGAGTTTATGACTGCTTTAGCACGTGCAATTAAATTGCCTGTGGAAGATCCAACTCCTCCACGTGGTGCGGCTGGACGCAGGCAGCCCGTTGTTGTAAATCTTTTTGATGATGTTGACTCTAATCGCCCACAATTTAGATATATTCAGGCAATTCAACGATCTGGTGTTGCTTTTGGGCGTGCCAGTGGTAAATTCTACTTTGACCATCCGATTACCCGCCAAGAAGCATTTGCTACAGTGGTACGCGCTCTAGGATTAACTTCATTAGGGCTTAATCCTACGGTAATGACCCCATTTGTAGATAGTAACAATATTGCTTACTGGGCTATACGTGAAGTGGGTGTTGCACACACTTTAGGCTTGATTGCCCCCGATGCAAATGGTTTTATCCATCCTACTCAAGCTATATCTAATGGGGAAGCCGCGGCATTGCTTAATCATCTGATTGCATTTATGCGTCATGATTTAGTAAATCATTACACCAATGAAGTAGTTCATATTGCAAGATAGTATAAAATCACTGTAAAAATAAAAAAGCGAGATGTCCAATTAATGGGTATCTCGCTTTTTTATTTGCTAGGAATGAATCCTAGCTACACTTCCTTCGGAAAGCGACATAGTCGCTTTTTTATTAATAAGTTACTATTGAAGGTTGAATTTGCTTGCCTTCCAGCGCGCACAGTAACGATTCTTCTAGTTGGGAAAGGTCTGCTGTCATACTGGTTGGTTTTTTTTGAGGATTATCTTGTCCAAATGGTACAAAGAAAATATTTTTTGTATTATATAATTTCATTATGTTGACACCATTTGCGCCAAGGGCATCATTAGAAAAAAGTGCCAACAATACGGGTTTTGCATTACGCAGAGTAGCTTTGGCACTCATAACAACAGCACCATCAGAAATTCCATTTGCAAGTTTTGTAATTGTGTTGCCTGTTACAGGAGCAATAATCATTATATCTAGTGGAATATCTGGCCCAAACTTTTCTGCTTCTGCAATGGTATATATAACATCGCGTCCAGTTATTTCGCAAAGCTGATTTATAAATTCATCTCTATCATGGAATCGCGAACTGTGTGTGAACACATTTTCTGATACAACAGGGTATATATCTGCACCTAAGAGCTTTAGTCTTTTGAGAGGTTCTATTATTTCATTAATTGTGCAAAAAGAGGCACAAATTCCGAACCCTATTTTTTTACCTTCTAACATTTTTATCTCCCCTTTAGGAATGTCTAACGAAAAAATCCTCGCTAAAAATTTCGGATTTTATTATTCGCCCATTCCTTATTTCCGCCTATTCCTTACTGGAAATAGTATCAAAGATATACCCTCCAAGAATTTCACCAGCCGTTTTTATTGCATACTTGCCTGGAATCCCTGGAAGAATTGCAGACTTTTCGTTGTTCTTCTTCGCAAGTTCTATATCAAATCCATATGGGCTTGATGCAATATCTATCAAAAGTGTATCACCTGTTAGGCTAGTCATTTCATTTGTGAAAATCCTTGCAGGTACTGTGTTTACAATTACATCAAACGCTCTAAGTTTACCAGTGCAAGAAAGTTCTTTAAAGTATATTGGCGTTATAGAATCTGAATATGCCACAGATTCCTTTTCCTTATTGCGAACAAGCGCATAGACATCCGCACCCAATGCTTTAAGTCTTTTTGCTAGGTCACTGCCACATACACCATATCCGATTATCAGTATACGGCTGTTGTGTATCGTATTTGTACGGTTTGTGATGATATATTCAATCACACCTTCTGATGTAGGAATTGCATTATTTATTTGAACAGAGAGTGCTTCCAGCATTACATAATATGAAAGCCCATGCTCTTTACATTTATTGCTTAAATATTCATTTCGTAATCCTGAAAAAATATAAATATCTTTTTTAAGATTAGAGAAATAATTATCATTGTAAATATTTTGGTCAGGTTCGCTCTTAAACGGGAAAATAATGATATCCATATCTGATTTTTCATGAACATCAAAAATAATCCCCCGCTTTTTGAGATACTCTTCTGTGTAACTGTATCTGTTGTCGTCCTTTATAATAATTCCACGCAAGCTGTACACTTCCAATCACACCAGTCCTTTGTTTATATATGATATGCATGTACGATTGTTTATGGTACAACACAATGCACCTTATAATATAAATCGAATAAACTAAGAAATCAGCAAAATAAAAAGGGAAATAGAAAGAGTGGGATCATTCGTGGAAAAACATTTATTTGCAGGTGTAAGCACCCATTTAGGATTTATTGATTTTTTCGAGTATGTAATGCCTTTAGAGAAAGCAAAAAAAAGATATTATTTAAAAGGTTCATCAGGTTCAGGGAAAAATACATTTTTAAAAAAAATCATAACAGAACGTGAAAATACCAAAAATTTAATTGAACTTTTTCACTGTGCAAATGACCCAAATAGCCTTGATGCTATATCTATACCCCATCTTGGCCTATCTGTGATGGATGCGACATATCCCCATTCGCACGACCCGCAAATACCAATTGCTGTTGACATGATTATTGATTTTGCACAATTTTTAGATGAAAAAAAAATATCTATCCATGTAGATACATTAAAACAGCTATATATAGATAAAAAGAATTCCAGAAAAAAGATTAATAGTTATTTATCAGCATTACACAATGTTTACTCCGCAGAAAATTCTACTATTAACAAGCATATCATATCAGAGAGTGTGCAAAAGTATTCAACTAAAATAATACAATCAAATGATATTGATATAAAACACAAAGGCACAGACAGAAAACTTTTTTTATCCGCTATTACGCCTGATGGTTTTATAACCTTTGTAGATAGTTACTTTGACGACACTCAAACAGTATATGGATTAGGTAACTCGTGTGTGGCAAGTGGTTTGTTTTTATGCCAGTTAAAAGATAATGCCCTTATGTATGGTATAGATACTGAATCATTTTATAATCCATTTGACCCAACAATAATTGAACATCTACATCTACCACAATTGGGAATAGCATTTGTATCAACTGGAGATTTTGGGTGCAAGAAAGAAGTGACCTCACAAATATTTCCTATTTCAAGTAAAACCAGCGACTTATTTAAATGTTTGCTTGATACAATTGTAAATGCAATGAATGAATCAAATTCTATTCATTACCAGATTGAAAGTCTTTATATTGAAGCAATGAATTTTGAAGGATTAAACCAACTTAAATTACAAGTGATATGAATGTTGACAGTTATTCACCACATATGTTATACTGCTTGAGAAGTAAAATCTTATTTTTAGAAAGTGGTGTTGTTTGGTGAGTGCGAAAGAGGTATTGGTGGTAGAAATATAAAACCGCATACCATGGCGCAAGATAAAAGAGAAGGATTTCTTTTATTGCCATCACCCAGCAACCTTTTTTAAATACTGCCATTTGTGGGGTACGATTAGGTCGTACTTTTTTTGTACTCATGAAATGAATCATGAGTGTATTATCAAGCCACAGATAAGTAGCCTTTGTTTAAGGTTGCCTGTCTGTGGCTTTTTTGCGTCTATACTGAATTGACTTGAATCTAAAATATCCCTCACCAACACAAGCATGTTAGTGCGAAGTGGAGGTGATATAAAAGGAGCTAATCATGAATTATTTTAAAACTTTAGAATTTAACATTATTTTAGATAAATTATCTGACTTTGCTGTTTCATTACCTGTAAAGGAACGTTGCAAACATCTTGCACCAGCGGAAACTATTGAAGATGCTATACGGCTTAATGATCAAACGTCTGAAGCAAAAAAAATTATAGAGCAAGCTGGAACCCCACCTATTGCGATTATGTCAGAACTCGAAAAAATAATAATTTTAATAAACGCTGATGCGATGCTCACACCAGATAATATTGGGCATGTGTTGACATTCCTAAACTCATGCAATAGGATGAAAAATTATCTTAAAAAAGCAGAATCAACCGAAACAGAGATTGCATTTTATGGCAATTCTATGATTGATTTATCTGATTTGGAAACAGAAATCAACCGATGTATATACAATGAGCAAGTTGATGACAGGGCAACACCCCGCTTGCATGATATTCGTCGAAGTATAGAACGCAAAGGTGAAGAAATTAAAAGCAAAATAAACTCTTTACTACAAAAAAACAGGCAATTCTGTGTTGATGGTTTTGTTGCTGTTCGTAATGGTAGATATACCATGCCTGTAAAAAAGGAGCATAAAAACAAGATTCCTGGTGTGTTAGTGGAGATGTCCAACACAGGCGGAACATGTTTTATAGAACCTTCTGCAATTTCCAAATTGCAAGATGAATTATCCGCCTTAAAGATTGATGAAGACAATGAAATACGCATAATACTCTACACCCTTACGGCTCTAATCCATGATGAATTAGACTCCATAAAATTGAACATGGAAGCGATGGAAACCTTGGATTTTGTTTTTGCCAAAGCAAAACTAAGTATATCAATGAAAGCGTCGCAAATCCGATTAACCAATGACAGAGATATTCGGCTTCTATCGGCATATCATCCATTATTGCTTAATATTGGGGAAGAAGCTGTTCCATTAAATTTCGCACTAGGCAATGGAAATGATGTTAGAGGGATTATCGTAACTGGTCCTAACACAGGTGGAAAGACCGTTGCAATTAAAACAGTAGGGCTACTTTCACTGATGGTGCAGAGTGGTTTACATGTTCCTGCGGATGAAAGTAGCAGTATGTGTATTTTTGATTCTGTGTATTGTGATATTGGTGATGGGCAAAGTATTTCTCAAAATCTTTCTACTTTTTCGTCACATATGACCAATATTATAGGAATTTTGGAAGTGGCTACAGAACAGTCACTAATCCTGTTTGATGAATTGGGTTCTGGTACAGACCCAGCGGAAGGTATGGGAATTGCAACCGCAATATTGGAAGAGTTGTTAAAGAAAGATTGCTTATTTATGGTAACAACCCACTATCCAGAGATTAAAGACTTTGCTATGCGCACCACAGGAGTTATAAATGCACGTATGGCTTTTGACAGAGAAAGTTTAATGCCTTTATATCGACTAGAAATTGGTGAAGCGGGTGAAAGTTGTGCTTTGTTTATTGCAGAAAGGTTAGGAATGCCAGAGCACTTATTAAAACGTGCAAAAGAAATATTAGGCATTACAGCCACTGTAATTAACAAAACAACGACCTCGTCGATTTCAGAAGAAACCCTCACCTCTATAATTGAAGTTAAGCCTTTAGAGCCTCAAGAAAAACCTGAAGAAGAAGCAGTTATACCGAGAAGTCAACGTTTTGCCATAGGGGACAGTGTAATTGTCTATCCCAAAAAAGATATAGGTATTGTATATCAATGTGCCAACAAAAAAGGTGAAATAGGTGTTCAATTAAAAGGTAAAAAGTTTCTGATTAACCACAAGCGAATTAGATTAAAAATTGCCGCCTCTGAACTTTACCCAGATGATTATGATTTTTCAATAATATTTGATAGCGTGGAAAATCGGAAATCACGGCATTTAATGGGCAGAAAGCACGTAGCAGGGACTATGGTTGTCACAGATTCTGAAAAGATCTAATGCATAATTTTACAAATTAAAGCCAAAATAAGGCTGTAACAAAATTCGTTACAGCCTTATTTTAAATTGAATTCACTATAAGGAATGATACTATGTTTTTGTTTTGGTTCAAGAAAATTGTCTTCATTGTAATAGCAATTGTGCTATTGAGTGTGTGTGTAAATATGTTTTTAGCCCCGCATAATATTGCCGCTGGTGGGCTTACAGGATTGGCAATTATTTTAGAACAGTGGTTGGGGTTAGAGCGCTCCACAGTAATATATATAGGAAATGGGTTAGTGCTAGTTCTAACATTTATTTTCTTGGG